>Ga0208325_1000097_pt1 | contig 23720 bp, 33 predicted proteins | sample PL_2010_330m_FD_185486 | JGI IMG/M metagenome (GOLD analysis project Ga0208325, IMG submission 185486) | Freshwater microbial communities from Powell Lake, British Columbia, Canada to study Microbial Dark Matter (Phase II) - PL_2010_330m... | ecosystem: Environmental > Aquatic > Freshwater >...
GACCACCCCCCTTAAATGTGACTAATATAGATAATATTATACCACTATCAGGACATAACCGACCTCCAGAAGATAAAGGGCGAAAAGAGACTATTGGATGTGGGGTAGTTTGAGGGTCTGGAAGGACTATTAGGTGACCTATTGCACTCGGCTATTAACCCTATCCCCTTCCCCTTATCAAGAGGAAGACAATTTCTTTAGAGGGGCTTCTCAATTGTTCAGGGGAAGGTTGAAGAGGCGAAGCCCCTTCAAAAAATAATCATTCCACCTGCTTAAATAAAGGAAACTAATCTTCTGGGGGTGTATAAGAGGGGCATTAGCCCCTTTTAGATTTAACCAATTACTACTCTAGGATAAGGAGAGTCAAGAGAGGCTACGCCTCTCTTATATAACCATCTCCCCCTCTCCTTTGAAGGAGAGGGGGAGAAAGGGGGTGAGGTTGATAAAGAATCTATAATGGTAGGGCTGGACTCAACTTCGGCTGAGTGGTATATATGTAGGTAACACGGAATTGGGGGTGAGCTATGCTGGAAACACTTTCAACGGAGACGCTGGAGGCTATCTTTGATGCCTTGCCGGTAGAGGTATCATTCGTGGATGAGGCTGATACCGTCAGGTATTACAGCAAGGGTGATGAGAGGATATTTAGACGGACGCCAGCCGTAATCGGCAGGAAGGTGCAGGACTGCCATCCGCAGAAGAGCCTGCATAAGGTGGAGCAGGTGGTAAGCGACCTGAAAGCCGGCAGGAGAGATGTAGCCGAGTTCTGGATTGACCTTAACGGGCGCAAGATATATATTCGGTATTTCCCGGTTAAGGACAAAGCTGGCAAATATATCGGCATTCTTGAGGTAACCCAGGACATAACCGACCTCCAGAAGATAAAGGGGGAGAAGAGGCTCTTGGATGAGGGGTAGTCCTACCTTGACAAACTCGGCGTATGCAGGGTGTAGCCTTCTTTGTCGGTGGGGAAGATGTCCTTTAGCCGCATCGTCCGCCCCGTTTGTATGGCGGTGAAGCCGTATTTGTTGCGGATGCGGTCGATGGCCTTATTTAGCCTTTCCACTCTTTCCGTTGATGCGTCCAGCATCTCTAGCTGCCGCCCCGGCTCCACCAGGCTTGATACCCCAATGCCGATGAGGCGAATTGGTTGCTTTTCTTGGGCCAGGGCTCCCTTTAGCAGCTTCAGTCCGGTGTCAAAGATGGTCTGGTCGGTATCGCTGGCTTGCCCCAGGGTGTGACGACGGGTTATGGTGGTGAAATCGGCATATCTCAGCTTTAAGGTTACGCACCTGGCTAGCTTATTTCGCTGGCGCAAATCACTGCCTACCCTTTCCCCGAGATAGCGTAGCGTCGCCTCAAGCTGGGAGCGGTCTCGGGTATCCTGACCGAAAGTGGTTTCCCGGCTGATGGACTTGGCCTCACTCGGTGGTTCTATTTCTCTATCATCAATACCGTTAGCATAGCGGTGCAGAAGCTCACCAGACGCACCAAAATGGCTTTTGAGGGCGCTTAACGGTATATTAGATAGTTCACCTATGGTATGGATGCCCCAACCCTTTAATATTCGCTCCGTCTTTTTGCCGACTCCAGGCAGTTTAGCGATAGGTAAGGGTGCCAGGAAAGAGCGTTCATCCCCGGCGGCTACCTCCACCAGTCCATCTGGCTTGGATAACTCAGAGGCGACCTTGGTGACTACCTTATTGCTGGCGATACCAATTGAGGCAATAAGCCTGAGTTCATCTCTAACCCGCTGCTTGATATTTAGCGCCATCTGGTGAGCGGAGCCATAGAGAGATTCAAAGCCGGTGGCATCAAGATAGGCCTCATCCAGGCTCACCGGCTCCAGATAGGGTGAAAATTCGGCTAGGGTAGCCATAAACCTTCGTGACGCCTCACGGTACTTGGGGAAACTGCCTTCGATGAAGATAGCCTGGGGGCAAAGGCGGCTGGCGGTAGCCAGCGGCATACCGGAATGTAAACCGAAAGCTCTGGCTTCATATGAGGCGGCGGCGACGACGCCTCGCCGGTCAGGTTTGCCGCCCACTACCACCGGTTTACCCCGGAGCTTGGGGTTTTCTGCCTGCTCTACCGAGACAAAGAAGGCATCAAGGTCAATATGCATAATGCGGCGAGCCATTACTCCCCTCGGGAAACAAAGGTTTTAACTCTGCGCTCAAAAACGCTGCGCTCAAGGAGGACACGGCGCTGGCATTTAAGGCATTTAATCCCTATATCCGCCCCGAGCCTGACCACCTCCCACTCGTAACTACCGCAGGGGTGCTTCTTCCTGAGGCGGACCACATCACCCAGCTTTATCTCCATAACCATTTGTCTTGCCTCAAAGAGCTAATATTTTAGGGTAGAGAGGTGATAGTTAATCTGTTCCCTAAGTTCAGAGGCCGCCCGCCGCGCCGCCGGGGCGAAGTCCTTTTCTGGTGAGGCATATATAATTTGCCGTGATGAGTTGATAATTGCCTTCTCCCCCTGACTATCAATCCCATAACGGACGGCTGAAGCCAGGTCTCCCCCCTGGGCACCAATGCCAGGTATCAGAAGGGGCATATCGGGGTGGCTCTGCCGTATCAGCTTTAATTCTTCAGGGTAGGTAGCCCCCACCACCAGCCCGATGTTGCCGTGTGTATTCCACTCGCTGGCTTTCAGGGCTACCAGCTCAAATAGCGGGCGGGTGCCCGACTCTGCCTCGCAGCGGAGGGACTGGAAGTCCACGGCACCGGCATTTGATGTCCGGCACAGGATAAAAATCCCCTTGTCGCGGTACTGGATAAAGGGCTCTATTGAGTCGAAGCCGAGGTAGGGATTAACGGTAGTGGCATCAAAGTTTAGATTATCGAAGATAGCCCTGGCGTAAGCTTTAGCTGTATTACCGATGTCGCCCCGCTTGGCGTCACCGATTACTGGTATATCATCCGGAATGTATTTAATGGTGCGCTTCAGGGCATCAAGACCCTCGTCTCCCTGGGCTTCGTAGAAGGCGAGGTTGAGTTTGTAGGCGCATACCAAATCGGAGGTCGCCTCAATAATCGCCTTATTGAATTCAAAGATGCCTATCTTGTCAGGCATCCTCTCTAGGTCAGGGTCAAGCCCCACACAGAGCAGGCTCTTATTCTTTCTGGCGGCATTGGTTAGCTTTTCGGTGAAGTTCACCTTACCCTCCTATGGTAAGCTGATAATATCAGTCGCTGTGAGTTAGCGTCAAGTATCGCTTGTCTCCAGTTTAAATGTCCAATAGGCGGTGATATAATTGGTTTTAGATATTTGGGGGACAGGATTGTCAACTAATCCCTATCAGCAGGCAGTAGACTATCTATCCAGCTACACTGACTATGAAGTAGTGCCCAGGCTGGCACATAATGCGGCTAATTATGACCTCAGGCGAGTGGAGGAGCTGCTGGGGCGGTTGGGTAATCCCCATCTGGCAGCGAAGTCAGTCCATATCGCCGGCACCAATGGTAAGGGGAGCACGGCGGCGATGGTGGCTTCGGTTCTGACCACTTCGGGTTATATCACCGGGCTTTACACCTCGCCTCATCTGCATACCTGGAGAGAGCGAGTCAGGGTTGATGGAGAATTAATCACTGAAGAAGAGTTTACTACCTTAGTGGAAAGGTTCAAGCCTGAGGTTGAGGCGGTGAACCAGAGAGCCACCTACGGTCGGCTGACTACCTTTGAGATATTAACCACACTGGCCTACGCCTACTTTGCCCTGAAGAAGGCGGATTTTCAGGTGCTGGAGGTGGGCTTGGGGGGCAAGTTTGACGCCACCAATGTCATCCAGCCTGAGGTTTGCCTCATCACTTCGGTTAGTTTTGACCATACCGATGTATTAGGTAACTCTCTGGCTGAGATTGCGGCGGAGAAAGCGGGCATTATCAAGCCAGGCAGCATGGTGGTGACCTCACCCCAGCCTAGCGAGGCGGCTCAGGTAATAGAAGAAACCTGTCTGGCTCGCGGGGCAGGGCTGGTCAGGGTGGGTAGTGATGTTACCTGGCAGAGTCTAAGTGCCGATTTTGACCGGCAGCTGTTTAGAGTGGCGGGGCGATTGGGTAGTTATGAACTTTCCATCCCATTTCTTGGTCGCCACCAGTTAGACAATGCGGCTACTGCTGTGGCTGCCCTTGAGGTTTTAGCGGAAAAGGGTTTTAGTATTTCCCGGGATAGCATCGCTCAAGGTCTGGCGCAGGTAAGCTGGCCGGGTCGACTCCAGGTTCTCAGCCGTCACCCCCTTCTGGTGGTTGATGGGGCTCATAACCCCGATTCAGCTCAGAAGTTAAGGCAGTCTCTGGAGCAATACTTTGAGTTTGAGCGGGCTATATTGGTTATAGGGGCGTCGGATGATAAAGATGTGGCCGGCGTAGTCTCAGAATTAGCTCCCCTTTTTGATAGGGTGATTGTCACCCGCACCTGCCACCCCCGGGCGATGGCACCGCCCCTGGTTGTAGCTGAATTTAGACGGCATGGAATAGAAGCTCAGGTAGCGGAGACTATTTCTGAAGCCCTGTCTCTGGCTCTGAGCGTAGCCGGGGCTAGAGACCTCATCTGTGCTGCTGGTTCCCTGTTTGTGGTCGGGGAGACCATTGAGGAGGTAAATAAGCAAAGTCGCCTATTAGGGAAAGATTAAAGAGGCGATGAGGTTAGTAGTGGCCTTATGGGGAAGTGACATATTGTGTCGTCAGCGCCTCTTTGGGGAGCATATTACCCAGGACTTTCCCTAGGGCTAAGGTATGACTGCAGAGCCCCCAGCTTGAGAAAAAGTGGCAGGAGCAATGCCACTTGCCATTTCTGAATTCAGTGGTATAGTTGTCGTGCTCTCCCCGGAATTTAACTGAGAGCTCGGTGAAGGTAATCCGTTCCGTCTCTTGAGCATAACGATTAGCCTTTTCGATTTTCCCAATCAAGCTGGACTGCATAACTATACCTCCTTAAACTTACGAAGCACTGGCTTATTTGGCTCAGTGCTTCTTTTTCCTGGCAATAATAAAGTTGTAACTGCTAAACGCATATTATCTACTTCCCATTAAGCCTTCCATATTTTAATTTTACTCCCTTTTTAATTATAAGTCTAGGGAAGTTAAGTTGCCTTAGCTAAGCAATTACTGTAAAATGTGTTGGGAAAATTGCGAGAGGTGAAATAATGACTGGATTGCCCGTAATTAAGAACGAAGGAGGGTTCCAGAGAGACAGATGACTAAGGTAGTCGTTGAGGCTGGCATTTGCGGATTTACCACTACAGTAGAGGCCGTCAGTCTCCCTGCTCATAAGATTGGGGTTACTATCACCAGCGACTGTGAAGATGTTGCTAAAATAGGTGAGCAACTGAAGGAGGTGAGCTGGATAGACCTCTGGAAGCAGCAGGGGGAGGGTTATTTTGCTTACCAGGCTGCGATGAAAAAAGTAAAACATAATACTTGTCCTGTTCCGGTAGGTATTCTCAAGGCAATTGAGGTAGAGGCTGGGCTGGCATTACCCAGAGATGTGACTATCCAGTTCAAGACTACAAGTTAATAATTGAGCCAGTTATAAGTTGCCTTAAACTATTACCATAAGACGTGTTGAAGAGCTTACAGGGGGTGAAGTAAGTGCCCATTTATGAGTATGAATGTAGTGCTTGTCAATTTCATTTTGACCGGAAGCAGAGGTTTGATGAGGAGCCGGTAGCCGTGTGCCCTAAATGTCAGGGGAAGGCACGCCGTGTCCTTCATTCTACTCCTATTATCTTTAGAGGGAGCGGCTTCTATGTTACGGATAGTCGTGACTATAACTCTGGTGCACCTAAGAAGGCGGGGGAAGGTCTACCCGGCAAGAAGGCAAAGGGGAAGTAAGGGTGAAGGCGCTACTACAGCGAGTCACCGGAGCCTCGGTTAGTGTGGCTGGTGAGGTAGTGGGTAGGATAGGGCGGGGGCTGGTGGTTTTTGTTGGTGTAGCCGGTGGGGATACCGAAAAGGATGTGCAATTTCTGGTGCAAAAGACAGTCAATCTGCGCATTTTTGCTGACCAGGAGGGGAAGTTTAACCTTTCGGCACTGGATATTAAGGGTGAGCTACTATTGGTGAGTCAGTTTACCCTTATGGCTGATACCAAGAAGGGTCGCCGTCCTAGTTTTGTTGAGGCGGCACCACCGACTGAGGCGGAAGGATTATTTGAGCAGTTTGTGGGGCAGGCTGGCGCTACCGGGCTAAAGGTAGAAACCGGGCGCTTCCAGCAATATATGCAGGTAGAAATCCATAACGATGGTCCGGTAACCATACTGCTGGATAGCAAAGAGTAGATTTAAAAGCGGTTCTTATTGAAACTAAGTGCAACTACAAAGGCTTGCAAAAAGATTTTGATTTTAGTATAATAAATTCAGTGTTTTAAACTAGGTGATAATTAGGTGAGGCAATCCGCAGAGATAGCTAGTAAGTTAAGTGAGCAGGGGTATCGGCTGACACCGCAGCGGATGATGATTCTGTCGGCTATTGAAAGTAGCGATGACCATATTAGCGCTGAGGAAATCTATGCTCAAGTAGCGGCTAAATATCCCCAGGTTAATATCTCAACCGTCTATCGCACCTTGGAGCTGTTAAAGCATCTTGGTCTGGTAACCGAGACCGACCTTGGGGAAGGGCGAGTTAGGTATCATCCTGCTGATAAGGGTCATCACCACCACCTGGTTTGTACCGAATGTGGCGCAGTTATTGACCTTGACGAATCGGTGCTATCTCCGGTCAAGGATGTTTTGCTTCGGGAATACGGGTTTATTGCTGATTTGAGACATCTGGCTATATTTGGTCGCTGTACTAAGTGCAGCCAATAAATTTTTTTGATTAATTATCGCATCTTGTTGCAGGTGCATTAAATTGTATCAACCTTAAAAGGAATATTATGAACAATGAAGAAAGAGCCAAACTCAGGACCTTATTAAACTATTGGGTCGAACATAATAAGGAGCATAGCCAGGAGTTTAGAGAATGGGCAGACAAGGCAAAGGCATTGGGAGAAGTTAAGGCCGGTGAAGAGATGTTACAGGCAGCTCAAGAGATGGATAAAGCCAGCAAAATCTTATCTCAAGCCCTGAAGAGATTGGAGGGGTGAGGAAATGTGTTTATCTAAGGCATATGTAGATACCGATGGTAAAAGAGAGCTGGTGATGCAAGAAATCACTTCTATCGGATTTGAAGAGGGTAAGCTTCTGGTGACAACGCTTTTTGGGGAGCAAAAGGAGATAAAGGCAAATATCAGGGAGATTAATTTCCTGACCCATAGCATCGTCTTGGAAAATCTGGAGCACAAAACCACCACATAATTTTTTTTGTTCGTTGTTGCAATGAATTGCAGATGCATTAAATATCGGAAACAGAGGAATATGAGGTGAAAAAAGCCACCCTGTTGGACAGGTATACCTTGGCTAAATTTACTGTAGGCGTGACAATTGAATTCCCAATATTAATCGGTGGGGGGATATTAGGAGTTATATTTTCTTGGTCAAGGCTTCCTCTATATCCACTACCACACGTTCTTGGACTTGTTTTGCTGGTAACTGGCTATGTTATCCACCTAGGATATGCTCATAAGGCTTTCAAAAGGCGTGGGATTCAGGCACATCACCACTCGACGGAACCTAAAGAGCTTGTAACCGCTGGGATATATTCGAGGGTCAGACATCCCGGCTACTTGGGATTGATTCTAATATATTTTGGATTTGCACTCGTTTTTGGCGTTGCGTGGATGCTGATTCCAGCGGTTATCTTCACTGTCTTGACCTATCTGACTGCAGTAAAGGAGGAGGGATTTTTGAAAGAGCGATTTGGGAAAGAGTATGAAGCGTACGTGAGCCGAGTGCCATGGAGATTCGTTCCCAAAATTGTCTGATTGCAGACACATCACAAAGTGTTGGAAAGGAGAGCCATATTTATGAAGAAATCCAAAATTCTCGTTACCGGTATTCTGGTTCTGGGACTGGTTATTTCTTCCCTTCTGGGTGGTTGTGCCCCAGTCGGCACCTTAAAACTCAAGGTAGTTACCAGCACCTCGCTGATAGCTCAAATTGTGGAATGGGTGGGAGGCGACGGGGTGGATGTGGTCAATATTATTCCGCCAGCACAGTGCCCGGGGCACTTTGATGTCAAGCCCGGCGATATTCAGAAGCTGGCTGAGGCCGACCTCTTTCTGCTGCACGGCTGGCAGGGGGAGAAGTTTTCTCAGGAGCTAATCGCCTCAGCCAATAATCCCTCACTTACCGTAATTGAACTGGATATACCGAGTAACCCGCAAAGTAATTGGATGACGCCACCGGTGCAGCAGGAGGCAGTTGATAAGATTACCGCTGCCTTGTGCCAGGTAGATGCCGAAAACAGTTCCGTTTACCAGCAGTCGGCGACAGAATATAAGGACAAGATTGCGGCTAAGGAGGCTGAGATAAAAGCCGAGCTGGCTGAAGCCAGCCTTTCCCGTGTCAATGTTATATGTGCCGAGATGCAAGCTGGTTTTGTCCAGTGGACGGGTCTTAATCTCGTTGATACCTACGGCCGACCCGATTCACTTACTCTACAGGCGGTAAAAGAACTGGTGGACAAGGGTAGAGAGGCAAAAGTAACCCTGATTATTGATAACCTGCAGAGTGGACAGGATGCCGGGGCGGGAATTGCCGAGGAGCTTGGCTGCCAGAGGGTAATACTTTCCAATTTTCCCGGCGGCTTTGATAACACCGAGACCTGGGAGAAAGCTATCGACCGCAACATTGAGCTAATTCTGGAAGCAGTAGCTCAATAGTTAGATACCCTGGTAAGAGAGAGGAGGCAAGGGAGTGAACAATACCGTCATAAATATTGAGAATGCGGTAGTTTCCTACCGGGAGGATATTGCTCTTCGGGGAGTATCCATTAAGGTAAGGTCTGGGGAGTTTGTGGGTATAGTTGGTCCCAATGGGGCAGGGAAGACCACGCTGCTCACTATAGTCAATGGATTAGGCAGGCTACTCAATGGAAAGGTATGGGTGCTGGGGCATTACCTTACCCCAGGTAACGGCCATTTCCTGAGAAAGAAGGTCGGCTATGTGCCTCAAGTTGAGAATATAGACCCACGAATGCCGATGAACGTTCGTGAGGTGGTGATGATAGGGCGCTACGGACTTTTGGGTTTATTTAGAGGACCAGACAAAGACGACTGGAAAATCGTGGACGAGGTGTTGGAGCTGGTGGGTATGACCCATCTAGCCCAGCGACCCATCGGTCACCTCTCCGGGGGTGAGCAACAACGTGTAGCCATAGCCCGCTGTCTGGCGCAGGAGCCGGAAGTATTTCTCCTTGACGAGCCAACCGCTTCCTTGGACTGGAAGGCACAGAGCGAGATATTGGAGCTGGTGAAACGAATTCACCAGTTACGGCGCCTCACCACTCTATTTGTGACCCATGACCTGAACTCTCTACCGGTTGCCTGTGACCGGGTGGTGCTGATGAAGGAAGGTCTCATCTGGGGTGAGGGTTCTCCCGATGAACTGCTCACTGATGATAACCTCAGTCAGTTATATGATATGCCCATCTCGGCAGTGGAGAAAAGGCGGGGAGAGGTCGTTCTGACCTAACCATAAGGAGTCTTAGACTTGGACTTATCCATCTTCGGTTATCAATTCATGCAGAATGCCATCCTTTCCGCCTTTCTGGGTGGTATTGCCTGCGCTACCATAGGCGTTTTCGTGGTGCTAATGCACATGCCCTTTATCGGTGTGTGTATGGCGCACGCTGCCTTCGCTGGGGCCCTGCTTGGGCTGTGGCTGGGCTTTAACCCCATGATAGGTGCCTTTGGGGTTAGTCTCCTATCCGCCGCCATTATCGGGCCTCTGGCTGACCGCGGGGAGCTTAATCCGGAGACCTCAGTGGGGGTTATCTTTTCGCTTATGCTGGGGCTTGCCTTCCTCTTTATGGGGTTGATGCCCGGCACCAAATCAGGAGCTTTAGAATTGCTCTGGGGTAGCATTCTCACCAATACCCGAAGCGACATCATATTTCTGGGGGTAGTAGCTGCGGTGGTGGTAGGACTGGTTGTTGGCTTCTACAAGGAAATCCAAGCCACCATTTTTCACCGTGATATGGCTCGCTCGGTCGGTATCCCGGCCACAATTATCCTTTATGGTATCCTGTTTTTAACCGGGGCTACCATAACTGTCTCCCTTCGCTCCATTGGCGGGCTGCTTATCTTCAGCCTGATTCTGAATCCAGCTGCCGCCGCCTACCAGCTCACCTACAGTATGAAACGGATGTTTCTGCTCTCGGCGGCTTTTGGCGTCCTCTCTGGCTGGACTGGGCTCTTGCTGTCCTACCTTTTCAATGTTCCCAGCGGCGCCACGATAGTGATTACCTCGTCGGTAATCTTCATGATAGCCGCCATTTTCTCCCCCAAGAGAAAGGTAAAGGGCTGGCAGGGAAAACCACTCGTGGAGGAGCCATAATGATTAAGGCGTATTTCAACCAGAAGGCGGCCATCTGGGATGATACCATCGCCAAAAGGGATGCCACTAAACTTGAGCGAATGGCTCGGCGCCTGAATATTAAGCCCGGTTCCACAGTACTTGACGTCGGCACCGGGACCGGCGTATTCATTCCTTTCCTCTTAGGTGGGATGGGAAAGAAGGGACAAATAGTTGCCCTGGACTTTGCTGAGGAAATGCTGAGGGAAGCCCGAGCTAAGGGCTTTAACGGAGATGTTGCTTATCTTCACGCCGACGTGACCGATATCCCCCTCGGTGAGGAAATCTTCGATATTGTAGTCTGTTATGCCAGCTTTCCCCATTTCCAAGATAAGCCGAGAGCCCTGGCTGAGATTAAGCGGGTAACTAAAAGCGGCGGCGAGCTATTAATTTGCCATACCTCAAGCCGAGCTAGAATTAACCAGATTCACCGCCAAATACCGGCGATGGCTAATGACATCATTCCTGACGAGGACGAAATGCAAATAATGCTGTCACAGGCTGGATTTACCGAAATAAAGATAGACGATGGTCGCCAGAGTTATTTGGCTAGGGCGAGGAAGCCGGTAAGCTGACCCAGATTAGTCTAGATTAGTTTGAGTTTTAATGTCTGTGGCTCAAGCTCAAGGCTGATGTCCAGGGCTTTGGGGGAGTGGGTGAGGGCACCAATAGAGATAATATTAACCCCGGCCGTAGCTGTAGCCCGGACATTAGCCAGGGTGATACCTCCTGAGGCTTCAACCTTAACCTGACCTGGGACTAGGCTCACCACGTGGCTCATTTCATCGGGACTCATATTATCCAGCATGATTATATCAACCCCGGCGTCAACGGCATCAAGGGCTTCCTCGGCAGTGTTGACCTCTACCTCCACCGCTAAGCCCTTGGGGGCATTCTGTTTAGCCTTGGCAATAATTTCCTTCAGGCTCATACCCAGGGCACGCAGCGCCGCCAGGTGGTTATCCTTAATCAGGATGCCATCGCCCAGGTGAAGGCGGTGGTTTTGCCCGCCACCGGCGCGCACCGCATACTTTTCCAATAACCTCAGACCGGGGGTGGTCTTGCGGGTATCGGTAATAATGACGGGTAAGTCCTGTGTTTTGGCTACATATTGGGCTGTCTGGGAAGCAATGCCACTGAGCCGGTTCAGGAAATTGAGGGCTACCCGCTCGGCTTTGAGGATGCTGGCAACACTACCGAAAATAGTGGCGACTACGTCCCCGGGTTTAACCTTGGTTCCGTCTTTTGTGAGCACTTTAACCTGGAGTGACGGGTCAACCCGGAGGAACACCTTTCTGGCTACCTCACCGCCAGCCACTACCCCTTTTGCCTTAACCAGTAGAGATGCCTTCCCCTGGAGCTCGGGTGGTATTAGTGCCTCACTGGTAACATCACCGTGGCTTATATCCTCAGCTAGGGCGAGGTCTATAATGTTATTAACCTGTTCTTCAGATGGTTGAGGTTTATTCATCTACCTCACCCCCTGTATCCCCCTCTCCTTCAAAGGAGAGGGGGAAGGATTTTTTGTGAAGGGGCTCCGCCCCTTAAACCCCTATTGATACAACCTTTGGCAACAGCCCCTCCTTCAGAGAGGGAAAGTTGTTTGTGAAGGGGCTCCGCCCCTTAAACCCCTGTTGATTAACCACCTTTGGCAACAGCCCCTCCTTCAAAGGGAGAAGGTTGTTTGTGAAAGGGTTCATCCCTTCAATCTACTCTTAGTAAACGCCTTGAATATTCAACAGACCTCTTAACTTAAACGGTAGACTCTCCTTGGTGTTGGCAATAAAGGAAACCTTATCTAGCAATTCATCTGGTGGTTGGATTTTATCTGTACTCATGTGCCCTGTCCTTCACAGCCTCCTTATTTTATCTGGTAAATACGATGTGGCGCTGCCATTGAGCGGAGCTCTGGGGGAAGTCGGAGCGGAAGTGGGCTCCGCGACTTTCCTCTCGGAGAAGGGCGGCCTCAGTTACCAGTCGACCGGTCAGCACCAGGTTGGTCAGCTCGTAGGAGGGGCGGTCTGGGGGCGGGGCTAGTGATTTTTGCCAGGCAGCCAGTATATCCGCCGCCTTGGTCAGGTTTTGCTTGTGGCGTATAATGCCTACTTTTTCCCAGAGTAGTTGCTGCAGAGCCGAGAGGCTGGGTGTGGGCACCGCCTTAGGCACCTGCCTTTGGCTCAGATGGTGGCAAACCTCGGTGCCTTGGCTGGCAGTAGGTACCCTTCTCTTGGCTTTCTCTTTGGTTTTTTCAATAATTCTTTTACTAAATACCAGGGCTTCAATCAGTGAGTTTGAAGCTAGCCGGTTTGCCCCGTGGACTCCGGCACAGGCGGTTTCACCAACAGCGAATAATCCAGCTATATTAGTTTCCCCCCAGTTATCGGTCTTGACGCCGCCTATCATATAGTGGGCGGCTGGTGCTACTGGTATTAGGTCCTGGGTAATATCCAGGCCATGCTCAAGGCAGAACCGGTATATATGAGGGAAGCGGGTGGTGGTGATATGGGGTGGTAAGTGAGTAGCGTCAATGAAAACCCTGTCTGTGCCCGTTTTTTTCATCTCGTATAGTATACTGCGGGCTACTATGTCTCGGGGTGCCAGGTCAGCCTCGGGCGCATAGTCAGGCATAAAGCGGTAGCCGTTTACATTGCGCAGTACCCCGCCTTCACCCCTGACTGCCTCGGATATAAGAAACGGGGTTACCCCGGGCAGGCGTAGAGCGGTGGGGTGGAACTGAAAAAATTCCATGTCAACTATCTGTGCCCCGGCATTGAAGGCCAGGGCGATACCATCGCCGGTAACTACATCAGAGTTGGTGTTGAACTTGAATAGTTGCCCGGCACCACCAGTAGCTAGAATCAGGAAGCGACAGCTGAACTCCTCAGTAGAGCCGGTGCGGTAATCGAGGGCTTTTATTCCCTTGACTATCCCCTTTTCTACTATAATCTCGGTAGCCAGGCAATCTTCAAGCACCTGGATTTTAGACGAGTGTACCTGTTTACTGAGGGTGACTTCAATATGCTCGCCGGTGGCATCGCCTCCAGCATGCAGGATACGGGGCACACTGTGAGCTGCCTCCGTAGTGAGGGCAATCTCTCCGTCAAGGGTGTCAAAGGGTACCCCAAAATTGACCAGGTCGGTAATGCGGTCGGGGGCTTCGTTAACCAAGATATGCGCTGCCTCTTTATCGCATAAGTCATCTCCGGCGGCCATGGTATCCTGGAAGTGAAGCTGGGTGGAATCATTCTTACCTACGGCAGCAGCGATACCCCCCTGGGCAAATTTGGTATTGCAATCGTCGATACTGCCTTTGGTTATAACCAGCGCCCTCCCGAGCTCCTTTGCCAGGCGGGCGGTATACAGCCCGGCGATACCACTGCCAATTATAATATAGTCATAATAACTCATCTGCCTAGTATCCCCAGTTAGCTAAGGTTTCTTAACCATTCTATCAATTCCGAGACGGAGTTATCAAAATTGTAAGTTTTCTCTTCTTTACCTCTTTCACGCTCAGTCTTAGATTCATATCGAAGTACAATGGCATAAATGTCACAGATTTTTCTCAATCTTTCAATAATTTTGCCGTCGGTTTCGCCAGAAACTAACTCAAAAGCAAACAGTATATATCTAGCTCCTGACGGCAGGAAACCCCTTCTTCGACCAAAGTCATCAGCTAGATAAGTATTTGGGTCTCTAGACTTGTCGCTTTTCAGTTCTCCAAACAAGTTAGTTATGTTTTTATAACTCTTTATCTCCATTATTGCCTTTATTTGCTCTTTTCCCACAACCACTACATCGGTAAACTCCAAAAGGGGGACACCCGAATAAATAATAGCATCACATTGAGGACTTGTCCTCTTATTTTCGGCGTCAAATACTAAACCACCTTTTAACCCCAATCCTGCTGGCAAAAATTCCCGAATAAAATCTTTAGCTATGCCTTCCAGCACTACACCACGAACCTGAGCATTTTTAGGAGTCTCACTCAGGTCAAGCATTTGCCATATACTAGAGTTCTTCCATAGTTTGCCCCTACAGTGGAGATGGTTTAGAACCCCTCACCCTTTATCCCTCTCCCCTTATCAAGGGGAGAGGGAAGAAAAATTCTTAAAGGGGCTTTGCCCCTTTTAATCCCCTTGCTAGACAATCTCTACAGTATCCTGTCTATCGGCGAGGTCGTTTATCAGGGGAAGCTTGAAGGGGCGAAGCCCCTTCAAAACTAATCCCTCCCCCTCTCCTTTGAAGGAGAGGGGGATAAAGGGGGTGAGGTTGATAAACAAACCTCTAACTAACAGCCAGCATTCGGTCGACTGCCTGTTTTGCCTTTAGTCTTACTTCTTCGGGTACAGTTACTATATTCTGCCTCAGTTCCATCGTCTGGGCAACCTCTTTAAGGGTCGTTTTCTTCATATCGGTGCAGATTTGACTGTTTGAGATTAGGTAGAAGGACTTATCCGGATTCTCCTGGCGTAAGCCATGAAGTATCCCTTCCTCGGTGCCGATAATGAAGCTTTGATGTGGGCTTGCCTTTACATAGCGAAGCATCTGTGAGGTGCTGAGAGCCGCCTCAGCCAGGGCTATCACTTCCGGTCGGCATTCGGGGTGAACTAATACCTGGGCATCAGGGTGGCGCTTTTTGGCCAGCTTTACTTGCTCCGGGCTAAGGCGGTGGTGAACATAGCAGTAGCCGGGGTAGAGGGTTATATTCTTTTTAGTCTGGGTTGAAATATAGTGCCCCAGGTTCTGGTCAGGGATAAAGAGTATGTCGTCGCTGGCTACCGAGTTCACTACCTCAACCCCATTAGCTGAGGTACAGCAAATGTCACTTTCCGCCTTAATTTCGGCTGAGGAATTGACGTAGCAGACGACTGCTGCCCTGGGGTATCTTTGCTTCCACTCGGTTAGCTCACCAACAGTAATCATATCGGCTAGTGGACAGCCAGCGCTACCTACCGATAGCAGAACCGTGCGGTCAGGGTTGAGGATAGCGGCGGTTTCAGCCATAAAATAGACACCGCAGAAAACAATTGTCTCGGCATCTACATTGGTGCAATGGCGTGATAGCTCCAGGGAATCACCGACAAAGTCGGCTATGTCCTGAACCTCAGGCCGCTGGTAGTTGTGGGCAACAATGACGGCTCTTAGCTCTTCCTTTAATCTGGCTATTTCCTCGGTAAGTTGCCTGAAGTTATCTATCACGCTCCCCCCTCTACCATATCACTAGTATGTCCACTATAGTATCATCAAATGAAGGCTTTTCATAATAGTAACCCGGTTTAGGCTCTATACATCGCCAGTATTCCTTGCCCACAATAGGTCTGACTCTATCATCAGTAGACGAGTCGAAGTAAACCAGTCCGTTATCTGTGGTGTTAAAGGCTATGATAGCGTGGGCACTATCAGGGTAGCGTACGTCCACGTAGGCACATCTAATACCCTGGCTATCGGCGTTGGTGTTAACATCACGAGCAAAGTGAGAACACACATACGTACCCTCGACATACTTATTAGAGTCAGTTTTATCTTCGGTTAAGAAGCTGGCAACCTCCTCCAGGGTGGGATTGTGCAGGTGGAATATATCAGTCTGCGTGGCTGAGAGCCTCAGTTTGGTAGCCTGCAAATCCTCTTCTACCTCTGATAAGTAATTCTTAGTCGCCTGCAAATCAGCCTCTATCGTTAGTAGTTCATCTTTGGCGTCTGACAGGTCGCTCTCCGTGCTCTCCAGAGTCGCCTTCAGGCTAGAAGCTTCAGTCTGAGCAGCGTCCAAATCTTGTTGGGCGAAGCCCCAGCCAATCCCACAGAAAACCATTGCTATCGCTAATACCACTATAATTATGGTGACGAGAACCCTTTTAACCATCTGCGGTCTCCTTTATAGTATTTATTAGCCGTCTGTTATCTATCTTGGAGGTTGTTTGTCAAGGTAGATTGAAGGAGAAGCCCCTTCAACTAAAATCCCCCCAAATGAGGGGGACACGGGGGTGAGGTTGATAAAATAAATCTCTACGGCTTTCGTCTAGTAGCTATACTCCCTCGGGCTACCCTCATCGTTGCCCCTGATTCTACTTTCAGGACTACGCTATCCTCGCTGATACTTTCAATCTGCCCATAGATGCCACCGGTAGTAATTACCCGGTCCCCTTTTCTCAGTTCTGCCGTCAGTTCCTCGTGTTCCTTTTGTTTCTTGCGTTGCGGTCTAATTATAAGAAAGTAAACTATGACAAACATCAATACCAGAAAAAGAATTATCGTCCAATCAAACCCTCCTTCAGGTGTCTCTTGAGGAACACAGCCGCCAATAAATACCGCACTGATAAGCCATCCCCCTATTAATCCTAAAGCTATGATTTTTTTCTTGACCATTTTCTCCCCCTTATCTTAGTCGTCGCTATAAGCGTTAACTTTACCCTGCAGTGACCAGGGGCTGGTTTTTTCAATCCTGATTTTTACCAGTTGCCCCCGGCAATCATTGTTGTCGCTGAAGAATACCAGTTTACCAGTTCTGGTTCGACCTTGCCACTTGCCCTTGTTCCTTTCTTCTACCAGAACCTCAACCGTCCTGCCTGATAGCCGGGCGTTGATTTCAGTTGCTATTGTCTCCTGAAGTTGCTCAATCTTAAGTAGTCGCCCCTTTTTCTCAGTCGGCGGGATATTATCCTCAAGTTTCCTGGCAGCAATAGTCCCCGGTCTTGGTGAATAGGCGGCGACATGGACGGTATCAAATCTTAGCTCAGAGAGCAAGTCGACCGTTTGCTGAAATTGCGGTTCCGTTTCTGAAGGGAAGCCGACAATGACATCGGTGCTCAGGGCTACCTGTGGTATCTTACTGCGTATTTCGGTAACAAGCTGGCGATAGTCCTCTACGGTATAGCCCCGCCCCATTACCCTTAGAATATCGTTGTCGCCCGACTGAACGGGGAGACTTATCTGTTCGCAGACCTTGTCCAGCTCAGCTATCGCCTCGATAAGCCGTGGGCTCATATCCTTGGGGTGGTTGGTCAGGAAGCGCAGGCGAGCTATTCCATCTATAGCATTTAGCTCATAGAGTAAAGCAGCTAGGTCTGGTTGGTCAGGCAGGTCATGCCCGTATGAATCCACATTTTGTCCCAGCAGGGTAACCTCTTTTACTCCACGGTGCACCAGCTCCCTGACCTCATCGGCTATTTCAGCTAGCGGGCGGCTCCGTTCCCGCCCCCGGCGGTAGGGGACAATACAGTAGGAGCAGAAGTTATCACAGCCCTGATTGATAGGAACAAAGGTGGCGGGAGAGGGGTGGCGGGGTAATATTTGACGCAGTTTGTTTTGTTTCTCCAGGCACTGGGGGTAGTCCCCGGGCTTAAAAAAGTAGTCAACATGGGGGAAACGCTGTTTAAGGTGACCAACCCTGGAGTTTACCAGGCAGCCAGTAACCGCCAGGGTTATGCCGGGGCGTGACCCTTTTACCGGTTTAAGGGCATTGAGCTTGTTAATGACCCGGTTCTCGGCGCTCTGGCGCACCACGCAGCTATTAAGCACGATGAAATCGGCTTCTTCAGCGGTAGCGGTAGCCTGATAGCCTAACTGCTCCAGGTAGCTACCGAGCCGTTCCGATTCCGCCTTATTCATCTGGCAGCCAATTGTCCAAATATAATACTGAGGCATAATCTTTTTCTCTTGAATATTGAAAATAAAACCCCTTATTCAAGGGGGTATGTTACTTCGTCTGGCGGAGGGAGTGGGATTTGAACCCACGACCCCGGTCTCCCAGGGTAAGCGCTTAGCAGGCGCCCGCACTAGGCCACTATGCGATCCCTCCACGTATATTAGTTTAAAATTAAATACAAAAACACTGGTAGTGGTCTAAATCCTTTACATCATCTCTTTCGCTCCCTTCATTACATCGAGGAATTTTTTACCGTACGGAAATTCGTGATAATGAATCTCGCAAGGGAATCCCTCACACTTTAAACAATAATCCACCTTGTTCTTTATAGCACACTCAAGCACGGGACATGGCGTACCAATTACTTCTTTCACCTTCTCCAGCTTCTCCGGAGCTCTTTCATCAGTCCCGGCTACACAGCCGCCAATGGGACAAACCCCCTTTACTAGAAGTCCACAGACTTCACAGGCTATACCGCATGCTGCTGGCATCTTACTCCCTCCTTTCTGTCTTTTTTTTGTCCCCAGGAGTGCCCAAGCCTCCATAATTTACTCTATCACAACTCTTTATTTTACTCAAATCTGTCAGGGATAGTTTATCAACCTCACCCCCTCCAGCTTTTATGGGGTAATCCCATCCCCTTAGATTTCTATTAGGTAACCTCACCCCCTTTATCCCCCTCTCCTTGAAAGGAGAGGGGGAGGGATATTAAAAAGAGGGGGCGGAGCCCCCTCTTTGACTCCCTTTTGGTTACTTCGTTCCTCTTAAACAACCTGTTGATAAGGGACTTTATTTTTATTAGCAGTAGTATGCTTTTACAAAAGAGGGGGAAGAGATTTTAGAGAGGGGCTTCGCCCCTTCATACTTCCCTTGATAAACGACCTCTAAGGAGATTATTGTTGGACCCTATCCCTCTATCTCTTTCAGGGGGAAGATAAGGGATAGGATTTGAGGGCTCTCCTGGGCTATGCTATGATGGGGCGGCACAAAGCCGATATGGAGATTAATGTTTTAATTGATGATGACCTTGAAGGGCACCTTGAGGTGAGCTGGCTGCAGGGTGTAGCCGAGCAAGTTCTTGCTGCCCAGGATGCTGGCTCTGGCGTGGAGCTTGGTCTGGTTATCACTGGTCAGGAAAAGGTGCAGCAGTTAAACCGGCGCTACCTGGGAAGGGATGAGCCCACCGATGTGCTGGCCTTCTCTATGCTGCCTGAGACAGACCGTTCCCCTTTTATTACCCCTCCTGATGGCGTGCTCCACCTTGGTGAAGTGATTATTTCCTATCCCCAGGCGGTTACCCAGGCTGAGGAGCACCAGCATTCAGTAGAAAGGGAGATAGCTATTCTCATTATTCACGGTGTGCTTCACCTCCTGGGATTTGAGCATGATAAACCCGAACTGGAGAGTGAGATGCGAGCCAGGGAGAAAGAGATTCTGAGCCGTATTGAAGGCGGACTAAGCTGAGAGGGAAGGGTAACCGTGTCCGAAAGGTTAATGGTTGAAGGATTAAAACCATTTGTGGGGAAGCACTGTGAGACCACAGCGTTGAAGCGGGTGCTGGATTCTTATGGACTTTCTTTGTCCGAGGAGATGCTTTTGGGATTGGGCGGAGGAATCAGCTTTATTTACTGGTATACGAAGATGATGCCAGTCCCATTTGTTGGTGCTCGCTATGGAAAAGGTACTGATTTTCCCATCAATATCTGCCGGCGAATTGGCGCTGACATAACCATAGTTGAAACATCCAGTTCCAAAAGAGGCTATGAGGAGTTGAAGGCGCTACTTCGTGCTGGTGAACCGGCAGTTGTCTATGGTGATATGGTTTACCTGCCTTATTTTGCCATGCCTGAGGCGTCTCATTTTGGCGGTCATGTTGTCGTTGTCTTTGGTCTAGATGAGGCAAGGGATGAGGTTTATATCTATGACCGGGGGAGGAATCCGGTAACGGTTAGTATAGCCGATTTAGCCAGGGCACGCGGTTCAAAATATCCGCCATTCCCTCCCAAACACAGGTTGTTAAAGATAAAGTATCCGGCGGAAATTGGGAACCTGGAAGAAGGCATCAAGGCAAGTATTCGAGAGTGCTGTCAGACGATGCTGAAGCCGCCCATAAAAAACATCGGGCTGGCGGGGATGGAAAAGTGGGCGAAGCTGGTGGTGAAATGGCCTGAGCAGTTTAAAGGAATCAACCTGTTGGGCGCTCTGATGAACGGCTTTATCTATATAGAAATAGGTGGTACCGGTGGGAGTGCCTTCCGCCTTATGTATGCCCGGTTCCTTGAAGAAGCCAGCTCAATTATAGACCGCCCAGCCCTGAGAGAAGTAGCCGAAATGATGCGGGAATCGGCAGCAGTCTGGAGTGAGATTGCCTCGGGTTTTCTGTCTGATTCCTGGCCCAATCTTAAAAGAATGAAGGAGCTAATGTGGGAGAAGAACCGGCTCTTTGAGGAGCAGGAGCCAGGCGCTCTACAGGCGATGATAAGAATTAATGGACAGCTCGATAAGCTGATGGATAAAGCCGTAGATGATTTGAGGAGACCCCCTACATTTTTAGCCGAGGTACAGCCGAGCATCTCACAGTGTCTCAGGATAGAAGAGAAAGCATTTCAGAAATTAAGCAGAGTGGTATAGTCTCGAATACAGATTGCACAATTCGTCATATTGTAATCTAATCCCTTATTGACAAATCTTTGAGCCATCTATGCTCTTTACCCAAAGTCATTAAAGGTTGAGCCGAACATTGGAAAATTGGGAGAACATATGATAACAGAGTTTGTTGGATATCATTCGGAGTGGAACCTGGGAAGCCCGGGAGGTTGGGACTATGCCTTTTTTCATCTATAACTTGCCAAAAGGATTTTATGAGCCGCAAAGCACGCCCAAGCCTCAAAGGCTGAGGTTAAGGTCGAGTTCGATGAGAGCAAAATAATGGTTACTATAAGCGATAATGGCATAGGCTTTCAACCTCCAGAAAACCTCGGGGCTCTGCCATACACCGGCAAGCTGGGCTTGGCTGGAATGCAAGAGCGGGTGAAGTTACTCGGCGGCAGCTTAAAGCTGGAGTCTGAGTTAGGTAAGGGCACGACAGTATTTGTTGAGGCTCCAGTTTAACTGTGGATGGACATTACTTCAATTACGAAATTTCTTTATATCTCACTTTAATGGGTTTATTCTCCTGAATCATGGCATAGCAACTATAGAACTTCGTCACAATGTCTCTGAGCAAGGGTGTATTGAAGTAGTGTTGAACGTGAGCCAGCGATTTGCTGAGTCGCTGTGTCCGTATGTAGTCCGGCTGAAGTAAAAAATCCCTTTTTATTTCGCTCCGCAGCGCAACAAAAAAAATCAAAGAGCCTACAACATAGTACTCCCACTCATCTTTAAGGTCTCCCCAATAGATATCCATACTTAGGAATTGTGTCCAGGCGTCGTCAGATTGGGGGATTCGGTCAATATATTGCTCGTGAACCAGTTCCCGCCCCCAGGCATAAATAATCTCATCCAGCTTTTTGACCATTTTCTCCTGATTAAACAAATCTTCCTCATAAAAAACGAGCTCATTTATCTTAGCCAGAGGCTGATTTTCTGCATGCATTCCGTTGCCTCCTTCACTGTATTACCTTTGGAGCGGACGGTATATCCTCCATACCGTTTCCAATTCGTGCCAAACTCATCTTTTAGTAGGTTTAGCGCCGGGCGGTGCCGATAAGGTCGGTTATATCCTTTATCCCCTCTTTCTCCATGAACTGCTCTATCCCCTCAAGAACATCAAGCGGAGCCCGGGGGTCGGCGAGGTTGGCGGTGCCTACCTGGATAGCACTGGCTCCAGCCATAATGAACTCTATAGCATCGCTGGCGGTAGTGATGCCGCCACAGCCAATGACGGGCAACTCTACGGCACCGGCTACTTCATATACCATATATAGTGCCACTGGTTTTATGGCTGGTCCAGATAGACCCCCAGTTATGCCGCCTAATAGGGGTCTGCGTCTGGCGGTGTCAATGACCATACCCTTCATACTATTGATTAGGGAGATAGCGTCGGCTCCAGCCTCAGCCACCGCCAGGGCTATCTTAGTGATATCACTGGTGTTCGGGGTTAACTTGACCAGTATCGGCAGGGAAGTGGCGGCTTTGACAGCGGCGGTTACTTTAGCCGCTGACTCGGGGTTTGCCCCAAATTCAGCTCCCCCGGCTTTGATATTAGGGCAGCCAATATTTACTTCAATAGCGCTGATTCCAGCTGCTCCATCCAGCTCGCCAGCCAGTTGGGCGTAGTCGTCAATAGTTGCACCGGCAATATTAACCATGACCGGTACCCGCCAGCTTGCCCAGATGGGGGCTTTTTCTTTAATTAAGGCCTTAACGCCAATATTCTGTAGCCCGATTGAATTTAGCAAACCGGATGCCGTTTCGGCTAACCGCGGCTGTGGGTTGCCCTCTCTGGGTTCAAGGGTGGTTCCTTTGCCGACAATAGCTCCTAGCTTCTGGATATCGAACAGGTGCTCATACTCGGTGCCATAGCCGAAGGTGCCCGAGGCGGTCATCACCGGATTGGTTAGCCGTAGTCCTTGCCGGTGCTTGGGGGCTAACTCGACCGATAGGTTCATGGGTAGCTCCTTACGGTAGGTTGAGGCTGGTGCCGGTATTTGCGAAGCTCCATTTGATTTTCCTCGTGGATGATTATATGTTATATGTTAGGGATTGGCAATCTCTTCCCTATGAATAGGGGGTAGGATGTGGCTCATACGGCAGGAAATTCAGATAGTAGTGGAAAAAAGATAAATATGACCCTTAAAGCGTTGACCAAAGGAATTAAATAGGATACACTGGAAGTATGATATATCTTGGCACTTCAGGGTTTAGCTACGATGATTGGGTAGGAGTCTTCTATCCGGCAGGTATGCCCAAGAGGGATTGGCTTATCTATTATGCCCGTGAATTTAATACCTGTGAGGTAAACTCGTCCTTTTATGCTTTACCTAAACCCTCTACCTTAAAAGCAATGGCGGAGAAAACCGGTGAAGGCTTCCTGTTTTCGTTTAAAGCGAATCAAGAAATGACTCATCAGCGAGAAGATAATGCCCATGTTTTTAAAGCTTTTTATCAGGTGTTGGAACCTATCATCACTGCCGGGAAGCTGGGTTGTACCCTGGCTCAGTTTCCGTATAGTTTCCGGCTTAGTCGCCATAACTGGGACTACCTCGAACTGTTTAGGGAGAGGTTGGGCGGACTACCGGTAGTGGTTGAATTCCGTAATGCCCAGTGGATGAAGAGCGAGGTGTTTGACTGGCTTCGTCATCTGGATTTAGGCTTCTGCTGTGTTGATGAACCACAGCTACCCAATCTTTTACCACCGCTAGCTGAGGCAACAAGTAAGATAGGCTATATTCGCTTTCACGGGCGTAATAGTGCCAAGTGGTGGCAGCATGAACAGGCATACGAGAGGTATGATTATAGCTACAGCCCCTCAGAACTCAGCGAGTGGCTGCCTAAGATTCAGAAGCTGGATAGCGTAGCTGAAAAGACCTTTATCTTCGCCAACAATCACTGGCGTGGGCAGGCAGTCAGCACTATTCGCCAATTGCGGGTTATGCTGGACTGAACGCTCTG
>Ga0208325_1000098_pt1 | contig 23649 bp, 33 predicted proteins | sample PL_2010_330m_FD_185486 | JGI IMG/M metagenome (GOLD analysis project Ga0208325, IMG submission 185486) | Freshwater microbial communities from Powell Lake, British Columbia, Canada to study Microbial Dark Matter (Phase II) - PL_2010_330m... | ecosystem: Environmental > Aquatic > Freshwater >...
CTTCTAAATTCAAAGCCTCTATTATTCTTAAATCAAAAGCGCCTGACTTTATTGTCTCTGCAATATTATTTGCTAAATCTAAATATTGCACCTTTACATCTCCACTGTCCACGGCTACCGCAATTCCGTATACCGGAGGCTCAATAACCATTGAAACATCATAATTCTTAGGCATGAGAAAGCTTAAAACCGCTGTTATAATTACAGAGGCAAAAACTAGAGATAGAATAAATTTCTTCCTTTTTACAACCACATTGATGCAATCCCTTAAATCAATTTCACCTTCGGCCAAATGCTCCTGTTTGTTTTCCATACTTTTCCTCCATTTTTTTGTACGCTAAAACCCTGCAATTTTAGGCCCCGTATCTCCGTATCTTTCAAATCATTTTCTTTAAGTCCTTGCTTCATCTCAGTAGCAATTTACTACACGCGCACGATCAAGCGTCTGCTTGAGCTCTTCCCATTGTTTCTCGTCAAATTTAAGCCAGGGCATAAGCCTCCTCTTCTAAATTCATCCATTTATAGTTAATGAGTCGCCTGAAATTAAACCGAGTCTCAGTAAATGTCGCAAAATAATTTAATATTTCCTTCGCAGATTTTTCATACTAATTATTTACCCTTCGTTCTTCCCTGAAGTTTCCCTTTTGCAAACGGATATGATTTCGACCATTGGTCAATATCGTCTTTCCGAAATCGCCATTGGCCACCAGCGCGGAAAGCTGAAATTTTCTTTTCTCTAGCCAATCTGCGGATAGTATATGGATGTAGACGTAAATATTCCGCTATCTCTTCTACGTTAAATGCTTTAACAAGTTCTTTCATTGAAAGTTCTCCCTGTTACATTTTGACTCATATTTTACCATAACAAATTTATTTCTCAATGAAAAACTTACTTTCAAAAACAAAAAACCTCCGCCAGCCATAATGACCAGCGAAGGTTTCTTTTTTATACTTATATTAATCAGCAGGCTTTAAGATAGACATTGACCAGCTCCGCAACGAACTTCTGTTTGCCTCCGATATGCCAGTCGGTGTTTCGCTCCGGATCCAGCTTCGACTTGTAATCGTAGATCGTGAACACAAGGCCATTGATCCTGCCGACCCACTCGGCCTTGATCTTGCCATCCGGCGAAGTGCCAAGCTGGGGCCCGCCAAAGACCCGAACGACATCCTCGTATCGCGTGCCTTCCGGCAAATACCCCTGACAGCCGGTGCCGTCATGCGACACACCGCCCATTGCAACCTTTAGATCAAGTTCAGCTTTGACTTTCATTCTTAGCCTTCTCCTTTCCCCAACCGGACTTCCATCTTGCCACCGCATCGGCCACGATCGCATCAACGACCTTCTGATCACCGATATTCTTCAACACGTCCGCCAGCTCCTGCTTATTGAGAACGCGAAAGTTTTTAACCCCGCGCTCCTTGGCCGCGATCATAAGCTCATTGCGCGAAGCTCCGGCATGCAAAATGATCCCTTCCTTTGGTGACGCTGAACCCTCCGCGCCTTTCTGTTTCTTGGCTTTCTTAACCATCACAAGTCCTCCTTAAGTTTGCAATACAGGGTTTTTGATCGTCTTGAGCGCCTGCTTCTTGGCATCCGAATACAGTCCGGTAATAAACACAACCTTGCCGTCATCACCCTTGAACGCCCAAGCGCCTTTCCCTGACGGCCGCTTGCCGTGCGCAAAGACATACTGATTGACTCCGCCGATTTCCTTTTTCATAGCACCGACTCCTGCAATTTACCGGTCACGACATCCAACATCTGAAAGTGCGTAACGCACGCATCCTTCCATTGCTGTTCAATCGTGATCGACCACTTGCCCAAAGGCATGACTCGCTCGATCTCCCGCAGACGCAACTTGGTGGCCGGAAGATGATCGCGCATCCGGCCCGAAACCGAAATGTTTTCGACGTACGTTTCTTCGCCGCCGTTTCTGACGCTGATATACCGCGTCTTTTTTGCCGTCATGTTTTCTTTAACCATAGAAACCCCCTCCTTTCGAGGGTATATGGCCATAGGGTTTAATAGTTGGCAAGGCCTTTGTTCAGAAATCTACCCGCACCCCGGCCTTGGCACCGACGCCTTTGCGCTCGTCGGATTCCGCGAAACCATACCCCTCGACAAATGGATGAATTTCAAGTCCGGATTTTTTCTCTTCACGCTTCTGATCAATAGTGACCTGCGCGCCCGGCTGAGCGATAATATGCGTCTCCTGTCTCGTTGTCTGGGTCGGCATAAAGAATGCCTTATAGATCGTCAATCCGATGAGCCCGATCGCCGCAATGCCGATCGCGTAGCGCGCGGTCTTAACCCACGGCAACCATTGACCGAAACTACCCAGAAACTTAAAAAGATTAAACTTTTCCTGATCCGCCATTCTTCACCATCCCTTTAATTGAAAGATAAAAAAACATCCCCAGCCCGCCGACTGCCACGCCGAGCGCAAAAGCAATAAGCAACTTAATCGTAATCATTTCAACACCTCCCTTTTTAAATCTTTCCTCAAATCATCAATCGCCCTGATAATCCGATCATTCTCTTTTTCGATAAACCTGCTCTGAATATCAAACTCCGCCTTGGACACATACAGGCTTCTCGGCATATGAATTTCGTCATTCGCCAAATGATGAAACAACTTCTCATCAATGCGGTTGACCTGCGTAATGATCGTACCGAGCATGAAAATAACGATCGTCACCAAGACCGGCGTAATAAATTTTGTCCAGTTCCCGTCATCTCGCATGAACCTATCCGATCTTTTTAATATCATCATCGATTAAAGCGATCTGCTCATCGATCTTGTCCCTGCGCCGCACAAACATTTCTTTTGCGCCGGTCAAACTCTTTTTCGTGTGCTCCCTTTTTTCGCCTGAGGGATACGTTACAACCTTCTTCCCATCTTTATATTCAACTGTAACCTTTGCCATTTTTAATCCTCCTGTTTTTAAGATTGCCCGCCACGAACCGGACGCACATAACACATATCCCAAGGTCTGCCCCATGTCGTTTTATAACCGTCATAGGGATACATACACCACGCTCCGTCCGGCCAAGGCGCGCAGATTGTTGACGACCAGAACGGCGTCCATTGATCCGGTGGGTACGCAAAAAACATTGTGTCCCATGCCGGATCGTATCTCGAATGATCAACCATGGACATAAGCTCGTTTATATTCGGCATACGCCAGTCATCATGCCCGGCAAAAACAAAGTTCTCACAGGCATTAATAGCGTCATACCAATACATGGTCATCCCCAGCCCGACCGCCTGCGGATCCTTGATCCACATAAGACCGGTTACCGTATCGACCACAGTGCCGTCGCCGTTATCAATAAACCTCTGTCCGCCGCCAAGCGGATAGCCCATCTGATAATATCCATCATCACCCATCTGATAAATCATCGTCTGTCCGGTCTTGGGCAGGCCGCCTTCCGTGGTTATTTCATTAACCCGGGTTATGATCCTGTTCTTTTTCTGATGCTTAATATGCTCCATTTGAATTCCTCCTTTTTAGCTTTCGTAGGTCACAACGAGCTTGCCCGCGTCATCACCAGCCTTTATCACCCTGAAATCCTTTATGTGATAAATAGACGGAAGCTCGATTATATCGCCTTCCTCAAGCAACACGCCCGATGACACGCTCGGGTTCTGCCCATTAACGAAATACCGCATCGCCCCGCCTTCTGAACAAACCATAGCGAATGACGCAGACTGACCGCCTGCCGGATTGTAAACAGCCTGGCTCAACGCCTTAGCGACATTCTCAACAACTATCTCCTCGTGACTCATCACTTTTCCCATTGCCGTACCTCCTTTATTTAGTTTTGAACGCCTCTAATATTTCCTCATTCTGCTTGGCAACATCCACCAAAACCTGCCCGACTTTGTAAAGCATCCGCTCCCTGCGGTCGCCTAACTCCACCGTCAAATACCTCGCCGCCTCGTCGTGCTCGAGCCTACACAACTTGCAGTATTTCTCGATTGGCTGGGCAAGATCGCTATTGACCTTGTGATGCGTGATCACGCAACTATGGCAAGACGAAGCCGCCGGGCAATTCTTCCAGCAACCGGTGTATTCTTTATTGATGCTCAAAAATACACCCCGGATAAACGGCCTCTCCTCAAAGATGTTGCCCAGCTTGAACACCCGGGCACTGGCCGCGCGGTGACATGGATACACATCGCCGTCCGACAATATCGCCAGATAGGATTTCCCTGCTTCACAGAAATTCGACTCCGGCGGCACCTCGTCGTTAACAATCTTGAGCGGTTTATCGATGAACGCGATCTGAAGCGGGATCCCCTGCCGCTGACAATACCTGCGGTAGTGATACAGCTGATTGAGCTGATAGGCATATTTTTGAACCGCCTCATCCGTCCAGTCCGCTTCCATGACCGCATGGTGCATGATCTTCTGCGCCCCCACATCCTGATGCAGAAACTGCACATTGATCGACAACCGGCCGACCGTCTTGGGCGTATACGTCATCCGCACGCCTAAGTCCGGAAACACCGCGAGCATCTTCTTTGTGTTCTCAATGACCTTTGCCCAGTTGCCTTTTCGATGCTCCATGGTCGTGATCTCATCGCCGTCACAACTGACCTGAATTGAAAACTGAAGCTCTTTGAATTGCTGAAAGACCTCCTCATCAAAGAACGTGCCATTCGTAGACACGCTGAAGACCGCCATGTGCCTGCCATCGATATCCGGCCAGAGTTCCCGGGCATACCGCGCCAAGTCCAAAACCGTCTGCGGAAATAACAGCGGCTCGCCGCCAAAGAATGTAATTTGAAGCCCATCCGGACTGATTACCTTCATTCGATCTAAAATCTTTTTGCCCTGATCCACTAAAAGCACGCCGTCACTTTTCGGATGAAAGCAATACTCACAATCCATGTTGCACCGCTCTGTCACAAACAGATCGATGCTCCGGATTTCATTCTTATTCTTGCCACCCACTAAATCCCGCATAAACGTACCCCTTTCTCGATCTCGATATACCGCTTGGTTATTTTGAAAAGCACCCGGCACATCTTGCAAAACGACGGCTCAGGCTTAAACATATCTCCCATCCATTCAAGGTTCAGCCCAAGACACTTGTTGCGCGGACATAAACCGTAAAGCTCGCACCCTTGGCAATGCTGACCCAAATACTTCTCCCGATCCGCATCGATCGCCCAAGCCAAGTCCAGCCGCGAATAATCAATGCCTGAATCGATATCTCCTAGCTTGTTATGCTGACAAATGTACATGTTGTCGCACTGCCAAATGCCGCCAGCGGTATCGATAAACAACCTCTCCAGTCCTGACCGGCAATAATGAAACGGCCGCACCTGCGACTTAAGCCCAAATTCCATGAAATATAGATTGCTGTGTAATGCCGGGTTCATTGACCGATACAAAGCCTCATCGTGGCGGTATTTCTCAAGCAGACGAAAATACTCATCCGCGAACCTCTCCAAATCTTCCTCTTTATGCTCAACCCGGGTTGCCAAGTCGATCGTGATATTGCGTGTCACGTTCTCAACCAAATAATCAAAGTCCTCAATAAACCGGTCATATTGCGTGACCATGAAGTTCACCGTATTGGCAGGGTTATCCTTAACCAGCCGAAATGCCCACGGCTCTGCCGCGACCTTCTGACGCAACCCGCCGTATTTCTCATAGCCATTGCCAAGCGACCACGTGATCCCCATATTCCTGTGCGCCATGAACCAGCTGAACATCTCCTCTGTCACGGGCTTGCCGCTTGTGTTCGTATGAAACAAAAACTGGGGATACCTCTCCACAACTGCCTTGATGACCTTCATATTCAAGAGCGGTTCGCCTCCCCAAAAGAAGATCGAAAATTTAGCATCCAGTTCTAGCTTGGAAAAGGCAAAATCGAAAATACGAAACGCCATCTCCCCGCTCATGAAGGCAGGGCCCAACGCTTCCCGCTTGTTCCGCTCAAACAGCCCTCTCCGGTAACAGAAACTGCACCCTGCGTTGCACGCATGCGTGAGATACAGATAAATAGATTTGTAAACCGGCGTTTTCATTTAATCCCCAGTTCGATCGCACGTCGCGCGATGTAATCAAACACGAAATACTCCACTCTGTTCGCCCAGCAATGATTGGCCGCTGGCTTCAACGGATTACCAGTCTTGATATAATTCTCTGCAAGGCACATTGCCCGAGGGCAAAGTCTTATATCTTTAGCCTCACAAACCTCACAGTCCCGGCAATCCTCGTAAAGCCCTTCGATCCACTCACCCATCTTCTTAAAGAACAAAGCCGTTTCATTAAAACCGTTAAACACGTCGCCGATCTTGAACTCTGGAAAGTTAGCGAAGAAGTCACACGGATAAATCTCGCCCTTGTTATTGATCGCCAAGTACATATACCCACACCCGCAGAACGTAGGCGGCACATCCTTGATCGGCAACCCCTTGAGCCTGCGGTAGATGTTGTGGTGAAAAACTGAATCCCACTGACACCTGCCAAACTTAGGCAAACCTTCAAAGTAAACGTAATCGGCGACGCGTTTGAATAACGCCTTGAACGCCTCGTTCTTATCCCTGATGCGATCCCAATGCCGCGCGGTCGAAATCCTCACCACCGGCACCGGATACTCAAAAAGATATTTGATATCCTCAAAAATTCCCTGCTCGTCTGGATCATCAATAACGAAATGCACATCACCGCCGTTATGCCGAACCACATCAATCGCGGGCTTTGCCGCTTCCAAATATCCTTTGCCGAACTTCTGCTTCAATGCCCCGATACTGACACTCACCCGAAGCGTTCCTTTTCTTGACTTGACCCACTCCCGCGCTTCGGCGTTCTCTACCAGCACAAGGCCGTTCGTTGTGACCACATAAGGAAACATCGGATAGGTGTCGACCAAATACCGCACCATATCGAAATTCACAAACGGCTCGCCGCCAAAAATGCTGAATTTAACCTTGGCCTCATCAAACGTCCGCACCACAAAACCCATGGCGCAATCGATAATCTCCCGCGAGATCCCGCTGTCCTTCTGCCTAAACTCCCGAGGCTGATAACAATAAGGACAATGAAGGTTGCAGTCCTGCGTCATCAGAAAATAAATCGTCGTGTAATCCGGCTTATTTGCGGTTACGGCATCAACGTCAAACTTGCCGTTTTCTTTGTAGCCTTTAATCACCTCTCGGCACAATGACGGCAGATCGCCTGTTGATTTGCTTTCTTCCAAAGTAAAAACGCTCATTTCCATTCCAAGTGATAAAGATTCGTATCAACCTCAACCGTCTCGAATCCAAGACGGTCTTTGATATTTTTCTTCTGCTCATCGGTCAGAGGCATAATGCCCGCGAGATACAACTCGCCTTTTTTCTCGCCAGATATAAAGAAACTGAAATTTGCAATCTTGCCGCGTTCATCGATGATCCCCAAACCTTGAATGGTCAGCTTTAACGCATTGCTGAAATCCTCTGGCTTATCAAACCGCCCCTTCGTGAACCCATTAACCCGCTGATCATCAAGATTCATCCGCACCCAATAAATGAGTTCGGTCACAGGATTGTCCTTCGTGTCTTTTGCGACCTTCAATGTCTTTGGCTTACTTGCCTCAAAACTCGGAAACATATATCCTCACCATGTGTACGGATTGCATTTGCAATTCCAGTCCGAATGCACCGCGCCCCAGTTATACCCGGGTGGCGTATAGTTACACTGCGGCGACCACGGCACATATCCATCCCAAGGTGTCGTGTTTAACGGCTCACCGGAAGCCGTTTTATACGGATGCGTCGTCCCCCCGGGCAGGTTGTAACTCGCGCAAATCCTGTGATCTACCATGCTGTGATGACACTCGCTGTATTTGTGGTCATCGCAAGCAACCCCCGCGTGCGAACACGTCTGATAGTAATACCCGCAATCCGCGCAATACTGACACTGTTCTGCCTCACAAATACAGCCGGTCATTAACGCCTGCAGTTTCGACCGCAATTCGGAAACGTGATCATTCCTCGCCTTAATGGTGTTCGCCGTAAGCGTCGGATCCGTAAAATCCATACACCCGGACGAATCTTGCACGCAATACCCCGACTCGCCCCTGCCGGTCTTAACGTTCTGCAACTCCACCCGCAATTCAGCAACATGATCGTTGCGGATTTTAATAAGATCAGCTGTAAGCGTTACGTCTGTAAACGTCGCTGTCGACAAACCCCGGCGCGTGAACTCCAGATTGACCTTTGTCCGCAGTTCCTCGACATGGTCATTCCTTACCTTAATCGTATTGGCGGTCAAAGCCGGATCCGTCCACGTCGGCGTATTTACCGGACACTGTTTTGGCGGTAATTTATGCTCTGGCATCTATCCTTTACTCCGCATACGTCGCGTTCGGGAACGCGAACTCTAAACCTGTTTCATCAGCCTTCACCCTGACAGACTTTCCTGCCTGCCCGGTATAGTTGGACGGACAATCCGTCAAGGCAACGAAAGACGACATCCCCAGTAAAAACAAAGGCCGGACATCCTTATATATGTAGGCGTCGTTAGGATTAGCGTCCTTGCTCTCATAATCCACGACCTTGGTCATTGTCGGCTTGCAATACACAAGGCATATCGGAAACTTCCCCGATGGAAACGCTGGCTCTGCCGGGTTAGACGCCTCCGCGCCGGTCGTCCATTCCAATACGCCTGCCGAGTTGATCGTCAGCAAATCGATCCTTGGATTAGCACCCGGCGCTGTTATAAGCGATGATGCCCCGCCTGCGTAAGTTAACCTTGTTGATCCGATATAAATGTTCTGATAAAACCCGCCGACCAAAGCCGAAGCAACCGCCACATTCATTCCGCACACTGCCGTAATGGTGTCGAATAGAAAAGTCTGGGAAGCTGGCAATTGATAAAACCCAAAATCGGTGATATTTGACAACACTGCCGCTGTGCCGTTGTTTCCATCAGGCGTCGCCAAGGTTAGAGTGTCTTTTTTCCAAGTCCCCGCCGTCCCATGAGAAGTCAAATTCCAATAGCTCACATGCCCAAGGTTATCTTCAAGGAAGAACCTAAAAGCCTGACTCGCGCCTGAGCACCTCTCCCATAGCGTAATCTGTTTAAAACTGGACAAATTAACGCCCTTAATAAGCGTGACCTGCCGGTTAGGCGTCGCGTCAATCACACACTGCAAGGCATAATTACCTTCCTGCTTCGTAGTTGAACGCGTAACCGTCACGCCAGTTCCCGACCATTTGGCTTGAGCCACTGCATCCGTTGAATACTCAAGGTCATCCAATACCATTGATGACCGAGGCCGTAACGCAAACAAATCTCCTTGAAATAAAGCCCGCAAAACATTGCGAACATTTTCCAGCGACATAGAACCTGTCGGCTGGTTTGGATCGAAAATATGTCTTTCCATGATCAACCTTTCTTCTTAATAATTTCCGTATCGCATGCCGGACACTTGCCGGTGTACGCTTTGGTTCCGTTTTTCAGCGTGCTTTCTTTTAACTCCGCAATCTCAACCAACACCTTGCATGTCGCGCAATAGCCCTTCATATCAATATCCTTTCACGTCGATATCAACCTCAGCGGTGCCAATGGCCGCGCCGTTACGGTCATAAACCTTGATATCGCACTGTGTCGTTGTTTTATTGGAAACGATCGGCATGCCGACAATGCCGTTGACGATCGTCACCGTAATCCTCGGCGGGTAATTAAAACCAGTACCGAATAAAATCGTCTTTCCCTGCACCGGAATTGCCACATCTCTAAACCACGAAAGTTTTGTCACCGGCGCGTTGATATAAAGCCGACAACTATAAAAATAAAAATGATGACTCGGATCAGTTGTCGAAATCACGAATTTGAACTTAATATAGCGGCCGGTGTAAGTCGTGAATGCATCAATAGGCGCAAATTCCGTATAACTTACCCCGTCCGATGAAACACTTATCTGCACCTCAAGCGAACCGCCCGAAACATTCTTAAAATCCGCGTCGATAATCACCTTGAACTCAAACACCGTAAGTAAATCAATCGGTGAGAGCATCTCAAAAAAACCGGTCGTCTTAGTCTGGCCATTTAAATTCAAGCCGCCGCCAGTCTCTTGCGCCTCCCACGTCAACCCTTGCGCCTGTCGATCCTCCCAAAACATATCCGTCTTTAAACACAACGCTGGCCGGACATACCCTGAATCGAAATCGTTCGTGTAAACCAACTCAACGTTGCTCAATCGATACTGCAGATCCTGACTCCACAAATCGAAGTCATTGATAAAATTCATCTCTGGCGGCGGGGTAATGACTATCGAATCCATCCCGGGTGATGGGCTTTCATTACCGGACGTATCAACCGCCTTGATCATGAACGTCACATTACCGATCTCACCTACCGGATACATAAACTCCGTTGTATCCGTCCTCTCTGCGATCACTTGACCGGCATTCCACTCCGAACCTTTCCTGATCACATACCGGGCAAGATCCGCATCCGCGATCGCATCCCAGCTGAACCTTAAAAAATTACCCTCCTGTGAAACCTCGAATCCGGTAACATCCGATGGCGGGTTGAGTTTTCCCAAGACTGTCAAATCAGAAGATTCCAAACCGTCTGATACGATCCCATTAATCGATACAGTCCTGACCTTAATCCGATACGTCTGCTCATCTTCAACGCCAAAGACCGTGAAATATGTATCTGTCGTTGTCCCGACAACCTTATAATCCTCCGCGCCTTTTTTGAGTTCAATCTGATAATGGCTCAAGAAAATCTTTGAATCATCCGTCGGCCCGTCAAAGCTGACCAGAATATCTGAGCCAACCGTTCCGTCGCGATGCAGATAGTAAAGACTTTCTGAAATCTGAATGCTGGAAACCTCTCCCACCGGCGCGTAAGGATTCGGCGGCGTGCCATAATCAAACGACTGAATTGTCGCGCCGTAACGGTCGTTATAAATCGTAGGGTTATATTCCTGCGCCGTTATTTTGAATAGATCCCGCTCATCTTCCTCAATGCGCTGAATGATAAACTGCTTATTCGTCCAACCCATCAATGAGTGCGTAACTTCAATAACGTCACCGATCTCCTGACCTATGGCGTTAAGCGAAGTTGTAAACTCCACACAGATCGGGCAAAGTTTAAGCTCGTAAAAATATTGATTGCTCAACCGAGAAGCCTGCGTCTTGCGGTTAATGGACGGAATCGTTAATGTCTGCTCGACAAGCCCGCGTTCGTCCTGATCAACCTTGTCCTCCGCGCCCCACGCAAGGATCCTTGCGTCATCCTGCGTCGGATCGAAATACTCGATACCGAAACGGTTAATCTTCTGATCCAACCCCTTCTGAATCACCTTTAAATCCGTGATGTCATCCTCGTCGAATGATGCAACCGCGCTCTGGGTCTTGGCCACCAGCAATTTGAGCTTTGAACCGCTACGTATAAGCGCGCCCGCGAACCCCACCAACATCTCGGTGAGGTTATCTGAAGCCGTTCGTTTCTGATCAATCACAAACGAAACGGTATACCTTGACTCCTGCCCTCCCTGACCGTTTGATACCAGATCCACACAGTAGTCATAGACCTCACCAAACGACATATCGTCGATATCCGCTGTAAGATACCCGCACCCGCCGACCTGCATCTTCATCAAAAGATAATCACGGATACATGCCGACGGATTATCCGAATACGAATGTCCGGCCGACCACGCCGAACCGTTCCATGTCGAAACTTTCCGGCCACGGCATATACACGTTACGTTCGGCCTGCCGCCTTTTAACTTATCCGAGGTTTCCAGATGAACATGAAGCATGGCGGTATTGTGATATTGAATACCGTCTAAATCCAGCCCCGTATCCGTCTGCACATTTTGTGCAGGCGTTCCCAAGAATGCACGATACGAACACCCGGGAAAGTTGCCAATCACCTCACCGTTTAACCTGACATCCGTAATGCTTTCAATTTCGCCCGCGCAAAGAACGATAAGCAAGTCTATCTGCTCGCCGCCCATCACCGGATTTTGATAAACGATATTGCCGCCCAATCGCGCCTCGCCGTAAAGCACCGGCACCGGATATTGATTGCTGGATGTAGTCTGCAACTCTCCAAATTGATATCGGGGTGAAGACGACGACCCGCCGCTTTTTGACGTCTGCCGTGCCTGAATAGCCAATCCAATCGAATACCCGATTAAAGCCGTACCAATCAAATAGCCAATCGTAGTAAGCGACAAAGCGATCAAACCACCGGCAATGAAAGACGCCACGGCGTAATCCGCAATCACCAGCGCAATTGCAATAGCCACTGGGGGCCCCGCTGGCGGGATATAAATCTTGCCGTCCTTCTCTCTGATAGCAAAAAGGAAGTATTTTTCCCAAGACGACGTGAGCCGCGAAATACGGGATTTACCGTCCTTCTTAGCATGAAGCATGCGGCCATAACCGAGATACAACCCGACATGCAATTCGTCGTTGATCTTAAAAACCAGAACGTCTTCGGGCTGAATGCCCTCAAGTAGAACAATCGTGTTGATCTCGATGATTCTTTTAACGATTTCGTCCTGTGTTTCAGACGTAAACTCACTGATCTTAGGCGCGACACCTTCCACGCCCTTGGCAGTAAAATACAACTGCATAAGCCCAACACAGTCCGTTCCGGAATAATCACGGCCGTCCTGAAGCCATTTGATCCCGACCAATTTGTTAAGCAGTTCCGTATCGAGCTTCTTCATTCTTCCCTCTTAATGGGATTGATTAACTGCGGGATATGTTTAAACCCGCCGAAGTTCGCCTGATTGTTAAACCTGTTCCTGCATATATCGAACGACTTGTCGCACCCGCGCTCAATCGTGTAGAGATCCCCTGCCGCCGATACTTGCGGTAATGCGTAATCAATAATCAGCTTGTGCTCTGCCGCTATGAAATCAACCACCTTGCGTTTGAGTCCATTATTCACGCCGGAAGAAAACTGAATAATTCCGTCATTCCACCAGTCGTCTGCCTCTGCCCTTGCCACATCGATGACCGCAACCGTAGTTGATCCCGCATCCACGGTCTGACCGTTAATACGCGTCGTTGAAACGTCCAACTGGCAAAACTCATCGCCAAAGATGTAATTGCAATAGAGCTGTTGCATCCGGCCGGTTTCCACCGCCAAAGATTTGAGCTTCGACTTACACTCGATCTTGACGCTGACTTCGGTCAATTCGGAAACGGCGTTAATGATCCCGTCAAACATAACCTTGGCATGCGTCTGGTCGTTTAAGAGATCAAGAAAGACTTTACGAATAACCACACGCTTGCCTCTTAAATCAACCGAGTTAAGCCAATTGCTCCAAAGCCTGTCCACGTTATCAAACTCGCCCGAAACCGCCTCGATCTCCAGCTGGTTGCTGGCCGGAATTGCCGACCGCTTGATCCCGAGCGGCTGGTAATATTGCAAGACGCCGTCTAAATTCCAAAAGTAAATGCGCTTATTATCCGTGCAGAAATAAAACGTCTGGGTGTCGCACGAATTCTGCGAACCCAAATAAAAGTCATAGAGTTCAACCGGCCGGTTTGCCTCTTTGATTGCCTCGTCTTTATATTGAACTGTTAAATCCTGCATGCTTCTTCCTTACGGCGCGGTGTAAATATTCCACAACGCCTCTTTGAACTTCACTGAAGTGTTATAAAGTTTAAATTGCACCAACTCCTTCGATAACTTGTCATCGTCGAAACGCACCTGAATGTAATACTCATAGTCAGCCGTAATGACTGCGCCGTTTGCTGGCGCGGGCGAAAAAGTAATTTTCGCCAACTCATTCGTTAAATCGTTGATAATACTGACACCGCTTGTCCGCAAAATTCCGTTCACATAAACTTTGACTGAAGCGGTATCAACCGGAAAGTAATCGAGATTGAACACCGTCTGCAAACCGTTGCCGGTGCCGACCGCTTCCGCCGTTACTTTATAACTCGTCGGAAACTTCACCCAAAACGTATCGTACTTGCCTTGTCTGGCTTTAAAGAAATCCCATATAAGCCCAACCCCCGTTTCGCTTTGGTTACCAAGAGAACAATTAAGCGTACGAATAGGCCGTGACCATTTAGCCCTGCGTTTTTCTTTTCCGCTGTCCGCCTGAAAAATGAGTGTCGAGAACTCAACGTCCTCTTGAAGGCCGAACTCCGGCGTGAAAATCAAAACTGCGGTACTCATAGCCTATTCCTCATGGCGTTACGAATCGGCTTGTTCTTATTAAGCGCGTCGATAATCGCATTCTCAAAAACATCCGGGTGCTGAACAAGCAAATCCCTGAATGATTTCGCGTCATTGGCGTTAATGTAGACATTAAACATCTGGCTTGTTTCGCCGATTCCATCTCCGCGATTTAACCGTTTCAAATTACCTGATCCCAAAGCCGACATGCCCCGCCGCGACACCACTCCCTCGCCGGACTGCGCGATAATCGGAATCTCATCCGGAGCAAGGCCCGAGTGCGCGCGGATAGGTTGCACAACCCCGCCCGCGTGATAAACCATCCCGCCTTCATGAAAGAAAGGAATCATGCCCGGGAACATTGCCCCTACCGTCTTAATCAAAATCATCTTGGCAAAAACCTCGGCTAAAACGTCCAGCATCATATTCCCGAACTCTGCAAAATAATCTTTTGCGTCATCCAGCTGACCGCGAAACGCATCACTAAAGAAATGTTTAAACGCGCTTCCCAGCGAACGCGCAGTTCCCTCCGCTACGGACTGAAGCGCGTCAAACTTCTGCGCTACCTCCTTAATATCAATTTCATTGCCAAGACCTTTGAGTGAATCGACAAAACCTTTGATTGCCGCTCTGGCTTTGTCGTATCCTTGAGCTAAACTACCCTCTCCGGTCGAAAGCGTATTTGAAATCTTTTCGCCTACGCGCGACATCTCTACGTCGGACGCCCTAATAAGCTGTTGCAGATTTTCCCGAAACTTCTCGAGATTCTGTGCCGCCTCGCGGTAAGGCTCGCCTAACCGTCCAGGCAACTTGCCCAGAATTTCATAAAACTTTATAAGACCAATCGTGACATTATCGAAACCTACCAAAAGGTATTTGATGAGTTTGACGAACCCGATGTAAACCATCTGCGCACCGATCTCAATCGCATTCAAGACCGGCACAGCAACGTCTCTGAATTTAAGAAAGACGACAATAAGCCCGGCAACAACAACCGCGATCCCCACAAGCCATGGATTCGCCAAGGCAAACAACGCGAACTTAGCCACCAAATCGATAATAATTCCCCCAAGCCTCGTGAACCTACCGACCAAAGACAGTACGATCCCTCCGAACATTAAAAATATTCCGGTCATTGCGATCGATTGAACAATCAACCCCTGAGTCGCAGGCGACAAACTGTTCCAAATATTGAGCAAATTACCGAAAACATTGGCCACCTGATGCACAACCGGCACCAATGCCTCGGCGATGCTCACTCTTAAACCGATGAACGCGTTATCAAGACGCTTTAGTTCGTTGGAAACGGATATCGAATACTTCTCTGCGGATTTGAATGCGAGTGCCAAGGGGCCCGTTAACGCGCCGCCCATGAAGATAAGATTCTGGCCGACCTGCGATATTTCACGGCCGACCTGACGCATAGTTCCGCCAAGCTGTTTGCAGGAATTGGCGAACTTCTGAATATTGCCCTCTATTCCCTGCAGACGCTTGGTGATTTCGTCTTTTAACTTCATCACAATCTCAAGCTCACGATTGGTCGGCATCTACTCCTCGCTCTCTTTCATACGCGCGATCTCCCGCTCGATTAAAATAACCGATTCAACAAACTTCGCGGGTTGATCCAGCCAACCGCCGGGATTGGGAAGATAGCCTTTGATGAAGAAAAAATACGCACTTAGATATTCAACGCTTTTTCTTTCGACAAGTATTCTTGGACATCGCGTAAACTCCCAATCGTTTAATTTCCACATGCCGGGGATCGGCGAATCAGTCTCACAACCCCGCTCGTTCTTTTGAGCGCCTGAACACTTGTGGCAGTCCAGCTTAAATTTATGCAACCAGACCGCCAGTGTCAGTTTTTTATTTCGTTCTCGCTCAATGTATTTTCAGCCAAGATCACCTCGGACAACTCATCGATCAACGCCTTTGGAAACATTGAAATAATCTCGTCGGATAAGACGTTGTAATTCTTGCCGTTCACCGGCATAGACACGGTGTCAAACTTAACCGGCTTCTTATCCCGCGGATCGAGAAAATTCTCCAACCCTTTAAGCCCGAACTTCACCACCATGAGATTGCGCTTTGAGGCATTGATGTTCGCCTTGGCCGGTTCCTTCGGATTTTTTGAACTGAATTCGAAACTGGTCGTTTGATCCTCGATAAATGCCCTTAAATGAGAATCAAGAAGACCGAGATTAAACACAGTAGGATTGCCCGCGTCGGAATCCAGTTTTGATTTGTAAGGTTTGCTTTCATAAATATTTATCCCTGTAAGCATGTTTTTCCTCCTCGTTAAAGTGCCAAGATTGTTATTTCATCGTCACCCGGCGTGACTGAACCATTAAGGCAAAACGCGCTCTTTGCCAGTTGAAGCCCGTCCCTGTCTTCGTCATCGACTTTCGTGTATTGCGCCTTTGGAATGTAAATCCTGAATTTATTACCGGCAACCGACCCGATAGTGCAGTCGACAACCATCTCCGCGCCCGAGAACCACTTGGTATGAAAGTCATAGGCCGCAACCGTTACCATCTCCGGATTGAACGAACCCGTGACATTACGCCCCGTGATCGCAAACGCGAGAACTCCGCGAACATCATTGACATCATCACGCACGGCTAAAACGTTGCCGATATCAATGTCCATTTCTCCGATCTTGGCCGAATACGCGTCCACCGAGAAAAGCGCGCTTAAGAAAACTGGCGGCTTTGTTGTCTCGTAAGTCACATTTGCCAAGAACGCCGTATCCGTGACCCCCGCCTCAACGCCCTGAAAATCAAGATCCAGCATGACCGGCTCACCCGACCTAAAACCAATCTTCACCTTGCCGCGTGATCCCTTGATAAGCTTGCGGATGCCGTCTTCATAATTTCCCTGCGTCAAACAGGGAATATTATCGGAAACGAGCTTGAATTCGTTGCCCACAGTCGTCGGAACAGATGATGTGACAGCGGTCGCCGCAGATGTGCCGCCGGTGATCGTTTCACCAGTCGAAAACGTGCCTGATACAGTCACGAAGTAAATAAACGTCGCTCCGGTCGCGGTATTAATAACCACCCTGCCCTTTGCCGCTGACGTGCCGCCTGTAATAGTTTCACCGTGCTGAAATGGCCCGTTAGTAACTGCGCCGATGTTCATAGACTTAAGCGCGTTTGCCCCGAACCCGCACGCTTGAAGTAATTTTCCCCATTCCGGCGCCGTAACAGCCGTGCCGGATCCTCTTAATTCCAAACGATAAGAAATACCCGCTGTGCGCTTACCCGGTGTTTTACCGATATTCGAGAATGACGGACGAGCGGGATTGCGGTCAAACATCACCACATCAAAACTAACCTTCGGGTTATAAACCAATAGCTTCGCATCCGCGGCCACGAGCGTTTCGGCAACACCCTCCACCGCCTCTATCTTTGCGGCCAGCTGTCTTTTACGCGTTAACATGACTCTCCTCCTCTATCCGGAAACTTCCGGATCATTCTGTTTGTGCTGATAAATGATTTCCAACTCAATGACAATCCCAGCGTGCGGCTGGCCTTCCACCGTTTCAAAAAGAACATTTGATTTGATATTCGTATCCTTGGCATTCCCGCCGCGGGTGACATCACCTATGATTGCCTTTTCGATGTCGCCTAAAAGACTATTTAAAATCGAATCCGTTGACTGCGGATCATCCTCGTCCTGCCTTACCCACACATCCAAATAAACAGTAAACCGGCACGTCATGAACGGATTGGGCGTCGGATCCTTTTCTTCCGCGCCCGCGTTAATAACAACGCACGGCACCGATAAAAGAGAATTACCCGCCTGCCGCCAACGCTGGACGCTTTGAATATCGTTGTGATAACCGTTAGCGATCGTCACGCCCAAAAGCGTCATCCTTAAATCCTCTAAAATACTTTCCCGGATCGTCATACTTTGCTCAATGCTTTTTCGACGGATTTATTGAGAATAATTATCCGTTCATTTTGCAGGTCATCCCACGTTTGGTAAAACATCAGCCTCGGCCTTATGCGGACGCTGTTCTTTAAAACAAAAAGCGGCAAAATCTGCCTCGCTTTCTTTATTACCTTCGCCAAGAACGTCTTGCCTCTCAATTGAATGGGAATCACGTTCTTGATTAGCCGTGGCTGTCGGTATTGCTTTTTGAGACGTCCGTTAGAGGTAAACAACTCACGCCTCGCCGAAAGCGGCACCGCGAGCTTTCCTCCGCCCGGGTTCTTAACCGTTGCCCCTTCCTCATGCATACGCGCGATTTTCGAGTCCGAGAAAATCACCATGCCCATGCCTTCAATATCCTGCGATACCAAACTTGCGCGGCTAAAATGCGTGAATATCCCATGCGGGCGCCCTTTTATCCCCGGAGGGCCCTGAAGCCGCGTCTGCTTGAACACTTTCAAAAACTTCCGGCTGATATGATCCATGCCGTCGGCGATTTCATACTTAAGATCCTTCGGGAACAACCTGATCGCCCGTTCAAGATTCCGCGTGTTTATCTCAACAGTTAATTCGCTCATTTCTGCACCAGTAAATGCCAAATACCTTCGTCTTGCCCTAAAATATCCGCTACGATCCAATTAATAGCTGACCCGCTGATATTCTCAGAGAACGACACCATATCCCCGCCCTTGTTGATGGACGCAACGCCTGTCGCCGCATCATTGGCAATAAAGATTTCACATTGATTGATAAGAACACGGCCGATATCCTCAGACGCAGGATCTAATCGTTTACGGTTAACAACAGCCGTGATAGTCTTCGGAACGCCTGCCTTGGGCGTGTATACGATGCTTTCCGCGAATTCATTGGCGTTTAAAAAACCCTTAGCCGCATCCTGCTTAACTTGAGTCTTAAAACTCATCTCTCCTCCAAAGGTTGCGGGGGATCCCCGCAAAGAGGATCCCCCTTGCCTTAATTTCCTTAAGCAACCTTCATGAGGTGCGCGAAGTACGGATCAATGACGATCTCGTCCACATGCTGGCGCACGCGGAAGATATCGCTTCGTGACGCGTCATCACGATACTGCTCGACCGTCGCATTCTCCGGACTGTCAGACGACCAAAGGAATGTCCTTCCAACACTCGGATCAGAAAGACGATTCGCATCGCCAATCACCGCGACCATGGCGTAAGAGGCATTCCAAATATCGCCATTGATGAACGTCTTGCCTTCCTTGGCGGTGTTATAAATTCCCCTGCCGACAAGGATGTTCTTTACACCCAAAACGTCCGCAAGAGCGTTTAATATCTCCGCCTCGGTTAACCGCGCCACGTACTTAATACAATCTTTGATGACGCTGTTATTCAACAGCCGGTCAAGATTCGCCTTGCTGAAGATGAGCGTGCTGGGGTCGATGCCGCTATTGGCACGCACCTTCTCGCGGATTGCGCGCACCTGCGCGATCACATCAGTCGATGCGCTCGTCCAAGGCGTTGCCGAGTTATCGGTGTAAAGCTGAGCACCGGTAAACATGGTCGTATTAAACATAAGTCCAGCGACACGCCGCTCCTGCGCCTGCAAGACCCTGCGGGTAACGATTTGAACTGTCGTCAGCTCAGCGTCGAAGTCGGTGGAGTAAAGCGTTCTTTCGCCGTCGTCCAATACGCCTTCAAGACCGAACTCCTCGCAGTTGTACTGCTTGTCCTTGGCCGAGAAACCGTCGCGGTTGTAGTTTCCGCGCGGGGCGCGTTTGGTATCAGCCTCGCGGGTGATACTTTCACGCGTGATCGCCGGAAAGATACTCGATTTCTTTTTGGTTTGAAAAATCGGCAGAACTTGAGTGCCGATAAACTCGTTTTGCTGTTGCGTAAACTCCAAAGTCGCCTCTCCCAGATCCAACCTAGGCACTGCTCTTGAACCTGAATAATCAACTCCCATGGTATTCCTCCTCGTTTTATAAAACTTTATTTACAATAGAATGCACTCGACGATTTCACCGTCTGCCGCCGTCGCTTCCAAATTACGACCCTGAATCGAACCGCTCACCGTTGCGCTGATCTTGCCGTCCAGCGCGCCGTAAAAACTTCCGCCGATAGCGATCGCGCCGTTGGCTTCCATTTTGAACGACCTGCCGGTATGCTTAAGATCGATTGAAACCATCTCGCCAGTAAGCGCCCTTGCCGCACTGACACCGATGAACGCATCTCCCGCGTCCGCGTATTCGACCAGCGTCCCGCTACCTGTAGTTAACTTCACTCTGCGATACGGCTCGATTACCGCCTCATTCGCAACAAATGCCTTTGAACCTAAATTAAACTGTGACATCTTTCTCCTCCTTCGTTTTACTTTTGACGTTTATCCGCCGTTATTTTCAAAGCCTCGGTCATACTGCAACTGTGTTCCAGTTTGTAAGCCCTCGCCTTTTCAAGATGCGTGGCCGGTTTCTTGGACAGATCCTCTCCCGTATCAGGCCCGACCGGAGGCACCGATGCCTTCTGCAGTCCCTCAAGCTGTTTTTCCTGAAACTTGATCGTGGCCTGTTCAATCGAAGCGCCGTTATCGATCGACTCGAGAGCAAGATCATTCATGTCTTTAAACCCTTTTGACTTCTTAAGGATCGAACCTGCCCGCTCGCGCTCTTTCTTCGTTCCTTCTTCAACCCCAAGCGCGTGAATGGAGTTGTAAAGGTCGGATCGCTCCGCCTTGAGTTTCTCTAACGTGATTTCTTCAAACATTTCTTCCTCCTCTTTGTTGGTATCTCTGTTAAAACCGTATCTCTGCAAAAACGAGATCACCTTCTCAACCGCTTCCGGCTGATTGAGAAATTTATCTAAAAACGCCGTTATCTCTGCGGACGGTTTCACGCTTTCCGAGAAGAACGGCATTCCGAAAAGACCGTCGTTCGCCGCTGGATCATCAACCACATCCACCGACATAAGTTTTTTGACGCGGATATACGGCGGCAATGCTTTGCCGTCTTTACCCGTTTCCTTCTTAAACTCTTCTTCCCAATGAATTACCATGGAAGACCCGAATGCATCCGGATCGCTCTGCGCAAGGTTCATGACATAACCAGCCAAATCACCGTCCGGCGTTTTGTGAGCGGTCGGGTCGATATGCAAATCCGCCCGGACGATATCCCCATCGCGCCTGAAGTTTTTCGCCCGACCCAAGAACGTTCCCAAAGCTGTACCACTCATATTTGGATGACCAAACCGAGATTTGATGCCTGCCTTCGCCTGATTGCCAAATTCCACCACCGAATTCAACGCTACCTCATCAAACTCCCCCCTTTCATCGTGCGTGACGCCCTTGGTGACAACCGCGAAACCGGCGATCACTTCTTTCTCCCGATTAACCTGAACACCGCCGCCGCGAGCGATATCCGAACGAAAATAAATATCTTTATTTGCCATCAGTCGCTCCTTTTAGCCGCTCAACACAAACATCGATCACGCACGGCATAGCCATCTGGCTTTTATTTCCCAGCACCAGCTTGTTGATCGTCTTGGTTTGGATCCGCGATCGTTTTGTTTTGATTCGTTTGATTCCCATTGAATGCTTGCTCCAGCCCCAATTCTTTAATTTTGGTTTCTTCGCGTTTACGTTGCTCGAAACTCTCCTCCCAATCTTTGCCTTCCTGCGCGTAAATATCCGAGAACGTGACGATGCCGTTCTTTAACCCGACCTCTGCGGCCTGCGCTTCTTTTAACGGATCCACCCATTCCCAGCCCGGGGCGATCCAAGACGCGCCAGTCCAATAACGCTTGTTTTCGTAAAATGTGTCCGCGCTGATTTCACCGCGAAGATACGCCTCCTCTAAAACCATCTCCCAAATCGGCTGACAGAGTTTTCGAGCAAGCCATTCCTGCCGCATTTTGAAATAACGCCTCGCCTCAAGTAATGCCGCTCGCGCGCTCGAATAATTTGTTTTACTGAAATCTTTAGCCACCAGTTCATACGGCAAACCTAACGCCGCCGAAATTGCTTTTAAGATGCGATCTACGAACGGCTCAAAACTCGCCCCCGGCCTCTGCGGATTAAACGATGTGATACTCTCACCCGGCATTAAGTGCTTAATCATTCCCGGCTCTAGGCTCTCGAGAAGCTGACCTGACGGATTTCTGTCATATGCGCCGCCAGCTGATACGTCCATCGATGCTTCGGATGTGATAAAAAGAGAGAAACACGCCGCGATCCGCGCGGCCACCAGCTCAGCTTCCGCGTATTCTCCAAGGTCTTTGAAATAAGTCAAAACCGGAGCGAAGAACGGAACTCCCCGCGTCTGCCCGGAACGCTGGACGTAATAAAGATGAAAAACATTTCTGCGGCCGTATTCGTTCTTGGCCGGTATCTCGGTAAATACTCTTTCGGCTTGCTTGGTATAGCGAATATCACCGGGATGCGTCTTTTGAATGAAATACGAAACCGGTTCGCCCTTTTCGCCGATCTTCACGCCTGAACGTATCGACCGGTCACCCTGCATGCCGGTCGGCGTATCCAACCGGTCTGATTCGATAATTTGCAAAGCCAACGAATACGGACGGTCTGGATCCTGAAGCATCATCGGGATGATAATTGCCTCGCCGTTTTCTAAAATCTGTCTATCAACGAGTTCTTGAATCTCGTAAAAATCCATGCGGTTGCCAGCGTCCGCATACGACGTCCATTTCTTCCAAACACGCTCCGCGTCTTTCTGAAACGTACTTGCCGTACTCTCATCCATTCCAAGTGACTCTTTATCAATCCGCGACTGCGGACGAATGCCTGATCCGACCACATTGGTGGTCATAGTAGAGGTGATGCCTGACGCATGCGCGTCGTTGCGATTTAAGTCGCGGCTACGCTCCCTGATGTCTTTTAATTCAGGCAATAAGTCCGAGTCCGCAGAACCGCCGCCCGGGATCCACGATGAACGAAGCCGATCGCGGGAAGCACCTTTATAAGAACCGAACGAATCCGATAACTTGATCGCTTGCCGGAACATGCTTCTTTTGAAACCGGCCCGGGGAGAAAAAAACGAAATGAGACCGTCTAAACCACCCGACAACCTGTCAGAAAAAGTTTTTTTCATGACGGACTCCCGAACGAAGCATAGGTTGTATTTTCACCGGAACCCGCTATCTCGCGGCGCAACTGATCCCGCAAGTTTCGCAACTCGTCTAAAGTGATGTATTGAAGATTTCTCCCGCCAATCGCATACGAATGCACCGCGCCGCCGGTAATTCGCGCGTTGATCGCGGTCTCAACGTTATCGAGCATTTCCTGCCTTGTTGGTGCGCTCAAACCTGCCTCCTATTTTTCCCAATAAAAAGCCACCTCCCGCCAGTCGACTGGAGATGGCTCTTTACAGCTATTGGGCGCGGCAACAGTGATCAGCTGTCCCGCTATAAATGTTCTACTTCAATATTACCTTAACCACATTTTTTGACAATGGGGTCGTTACTACGCAGTAGCAATAAGTCATTTATCCTCATCAACCTCAACTGATTTAAAATTATGCCCGCATTTATAACAACTGTGATAACGAATCGGCGGGTGCGTCGA
>Ga0208325_1000100_pt1 | contig 23434 bp, 16 predicted proteins | sample PL_2010_330m_FD_185486 | JGI IMG/M metagenome (GOLD analysis project Ga0208325, IMG submission 185486) | Freshwater microbial communities from Powell Lake, British Columbia, Canada to study Microbial Dark Matter (Phase II) - PL_2010_330m... | ecosystem: Environmental > Aquatic > Freshwater >...
ATAAGTGCTTGGGTTAGTATAGGTTAGCTCTCCACGGCCTTACGAATCCCGGCACCTCCACCATATTGTTTCGACAGAAAGGCGATTCCCATCACGGGGTCGCCTTTTTTATCTCTACCCCTGTAAAATCAAGTGTCATAGAACGGAAGACATGCCCGTATATCGTCAGTTATGAACGATATCAGTACCGTTTATTGATTTAAGCCCAAAGCTGTACCTAAACCTAATCTTACACCTGTACCCAAAGTTAATCTCACACCCGTACCTCTCAGGTCACATAATCGTCTAATATTTCATCCGGCTTGCCCAGAATTCTCCCTCTATAACTGCTCCAGGGGTAATCTTCAGGACGTTGGCATATTTCTGCTCTCACAGGATTCATTTCGATGTAAGTAGCGCAGTTAATGAGGTATTGATCTTTCTGGATTACGTAATTTTTATACCGGCCTTGCCATAAATGGCCGCATTTTCGGTACTTATAGTTAAAATGCTTGACATAGGACAGAGATATCCCGTGCATGATCTTCTTTAAGGCATTCTTGTCTTCAAGGTCTATAAGCAGGTGGATGTGATTGGTCATAAGGCAATAGGCATAAATCTTGGCCTTATACTTGTTTTTCTATTTCTTTATAAGCTTTAGATATCTTAAATAGTCCGCGTCCTGCTTGAACACTTTTTGCCGCGGAATTCTTTCAAAAAAGGGTCAAAAGGGTACAGGTTTGGGATTGCGAATGACTACGGTTTAGGATTGGTTCCATAAACGGTACTGTTTATCATGCTAATTCTTGACAATATGCATAGGCGGGTCTATACTATTGTTAAATTCGAATCAGGAATTAAACCATAAAAAATCAGTTTCTGAAAAGAACAAGGTACAGAGACAGATATTACAAATCAACTGAACGGGGTGGCTGCAGAGGGACGTCGTTATCACCTGTTATCGGGGCCCTGTATCTTGAAGAACTGGATAAATGTATGAAAAACACTAAAAGTATCCCTTACCTCAGGTACATGGGCGATTATGTTTTCTTATGTAATAATCGGTGGAAGTTTAAACGTATAATAAAAAAGGTTTTCCGGATACTCGAAAAGCTGAAACTTGAGATCGCTTATGAAAAGACAATGGTTGGCGGAACAGCGACTAAATGTTTTGACTTTTTGGGCGTCGACATCAGCGCCGAAGGTTTAAGAGCAGCAAAAAAGAGTGTACGGAAATTCGCCGGAAATGTAGTATTGAGGCTGTCTTCTCACAGCGCTTCAGCCGCCGGTTGTTTTACCCCCGACGGGAAAGCAGATAGCAGTGATGACAGCAGTGGTTATGCCACAGGGCGGACGAAGGATTTAACTCGGGAAGGAAACTTACCCATCCCTGATTCTGTCTCAATGTACGTTCGGCGATGGTTAAGATGGGTAAAATCTATCTATGGCAAAAAAGAAGAAGACCTACGTAGAGCCTGTTCTGTATAGGGTCGATGGCACACGGTCTGCAATGGGCGACTGCGGGGCCCCAGGGTCTGGGGCTGCGGGCGCCTGCAACAACCCCGGGGCCGACGTCGAGGGCCAGTGCTTTCCGTTCGGGAGCATCGCTTCGGGCGGCTGCAGCGGGCCTGGCTCCGCAGCCTTCACGTGCGGGCCTTCTGGCACAACCCCCGGCTAAATAGCCCGGTCGGCGGCTCCCCGCGCTCCGCGTCTGCGGCGTGAGGGCAATGCGCAGGGCCACTTACAACCGCGGGAAAGCCGAAACTTGAGATCGCTTATGAAAAGACAATGGTTGGCGGCACAGCGACTAAATGTTTTGACTTTTTGGGCGTTGACATCAGCCCCGAAGGTTTAAGCGCAGCAAAAAAGAGTGTACAGGTGCTCGCCGAAAATGTAGTATTGAGGCTGTCTTCTCACAGCGCTTCAGCCGCCGGTTGTTTTACCCCCGACGGGAAAGCAGATAGCAGTGATGACAGCAGTGGTTATGCCACAGGGCGGACAAAGGATTTAACTCGGGAAGGATACTTACCCATCCCTGATTCTGTTTCAATGTACGTGCGGCGATGGGTAAGATGGGTAAAATCTATCTATGGCAAAAAAGAAGACCTGCGTAGAGCCTGTCCCGTATAAGGTCGATGGCACACGGTCTGCCCTGGGCGACTGCGGTCCCGGGTCCTCCGACACGTCGGACTGCTGAAATGACGGAACGATGGCCGGGTCCACGTGCTATACCAACGGCGCGGCCGCGGCGGGGGCATGTTTCGACTGGGGCGCCTCGGTAGGCGGCTGAGCCTGTCCGCCTACAACCGCAGTCATCGCGTGGCAGCGGTCTAGCCGCCTCGTACCGCTGCACCCTGCTCACGCCCGGGGACGTCTTGCTGCTGCTGAAGACTGACGGCTGAAAGAGCAATGGCACTGGTACGCGCTCATTTACTCCACGCCCTATATTAGTCCTATATTGGCTTGACACAGCCCCGCGTCTTTCTTGCTAATTCCTGGCACAATACCGTATAATACCCATATGAAAAACTCTGATTTTAATAAAGAGTACGAAACGCTTAAAAGAAAATTCTCTATTCCCGACGGAGATGATTTGAAACAAATGCTCTCGACCGAAGAAGGGAAAAAAAGGTATTCCGGGAGGGTAAAAAAGTGGGATAGCTTTAAAAAGAAGTGGAACATCGTGTTTTTCCTTAAAGATAAACCCGTTTTTAGAAAAAAAGCACAATAGAAAAAAATATGGACAGACACCATGTATCCCGATATGAAAAAACTAATGCCGGTTCTCATTTTGTGCGTAAAACTGTTGTAGATGCTCGGTAAAAAGGAAAAGGAGATTTTGATGCACAGCCCGTTCCCCCGCGTAATTCTTGCACCTTTATCGGGGGTAAGTTCTTTACCCTTTCGCACGCTTAATAGAAACGCTGGCTGCAAATTCGCTTTCCTAGAAATGCTGGACGCTCGCTCTTTAAGCCATACAAGTAAAAAAACCCTTCAGATGATGCTTACCAATAAAGATGACCGTCCTTTAGGCATACAGCTCGTAGGGAAAGATACTTACTACATATCAAAAGCATTAGAACAATTAGAAGAGTACTCTTATGATATCTTGGATTTTAACGCTGCTTGCCCCCGGAAAAAAATAACCGGTCATGGCAAAGGAGCAGCTCTCCTTAAATGCCCTAAAGAATTGCAAAAACTATTGGCCGTTATCGTTAAAGAAGCCACCGTTCCGGTAACTGCTAAATTACGGCTTGGCTGGGACAACGAAAAAAATGTTGTCGATATAGCGAAATATGTTCAAGACGCGGGTGTTAAGGCTGTTTGCGTGCACGGTAGAACCAGGGCACAGGGATATCGAAGCCCGGTCAACTATTCGGCAATAAAAAAAGTAAAAGCCGCCCTTAGTATCCCGGTTATTGGCAGCGGGGATATCTGGTCGGCTCAAATGGCCAAAAAAATGTTTGATGAAACCGGTTGCGATGCGATTACAATAGCCCGGGGAGCTTTGGGTAATCCATGGATATTCAATGAAATTGACAAATTTTTCGCCACAGGAAAAATCGTATCCAAACCAACTATACAGGAAGTTGCACGGATGATGGAACGTCACCTGGATTTATGTCTGGATTTCTATGGCGAAAAAACAGGTACCATGCAGTTTCGCAAATTTTATATCTGGTACACTCGCGGGTTTTCAAAAACTAAACCACTGAGAAACAACGTTTCTTATGCCCGCAATAAAACTGAGATGATCAGTCTTATAGAAAAATTTTCATTAAGCGGTTAACCGTCCTCAGAGGCCTCCACAAGTTCGTGATGAATTCTTGCAATACCATCCGATAAATGTATACTATTACTAATAATAAATCACAACGAATGGTAGCCGGGGATAACAGAGGGATAGGGTGATGTGCTTGGCAATCTTTGATTTTTCAGACAGGAAGTCAAGTGGATTTTATCGAAAGGCACTGGTACTATTTTTCGCAGGCCTGTTTTTATTTCATCCTTTACTGTACGCCGAGACAACGGAACAAGGCATAACGGAACAAAGCACAACGGATTTCACCATAGAAACCGCTATCCTGGCCGCTTTTGCGAACAATAGATTCATTAAGATGCATATGGCCGATGTTGAAAAGGCATCTGCCAATAAATTGTACGCCATCAGTAATTTTTTGCCTAAAGTGGAGATGGAGTACGATTTTACGGCCTACCAGGATACGGCTTACGATGCGATGTTTTCACAGCGGCCCCTTCCGTCCACCAAAAAAGATCCGCGCACTTTTTTTGGATACAAGAGTGATAATTTCTTGGGCCTTGGGATAGAGCAGGATATATTCAAGGGCGGCGCCCATATAGCGAATTTCAAACAATCTGAGCTTGAACTTCTGTCGCAGTGGGAAACGTACCGGGCCGTTACGCTCGAGATAGAGTACGAGACAAAAAGACTTTTTTACGGGCTTTTACTCGCCTATGAGGTGGAACGTATTGCCAGGGACCTTGTCATCCAGGCCGAAGCCCATTATGAAGAGACCCTGGCTAAATATAACCAGGGCACAACGTCAAAGTTTGACGTGCTCCAGTCAAAGGTACACGTAGCGCTTGTCATACCGCAGCTTATTATCGCCGAGAATTCTATAGAACTTTTGATGATAGAGTTCAAGAAACTGCTCGCACTTGATCTCGACGAGGATATAGCGATAAACGGAACACTCGCGTTCATACCCATAGCGATAAGAGAAAAGAATTTTCTGGTTGAGGCTTACGTGCGAAGGCCCGAAATGATATTAAAGACGCTGGGGGTTAGTATTGAAAAGTGGGGTGTTGAGCTCGCGAAAGCTACGGGTATCCCGCGGTTAAGCGGTAACTTTGATTATTATGGCAGGTCTAATAATATCGCTACCATGCTGAGCCATCGGCATGATACCTGGTATATCGGGGTAAAAGCTACCCTCCCGATTTTTGACGGGTTGGCCACGCCCGCTAAGATAAATGAAGCGCGCGCGCAATATTTGCATGCTCAACTGAATAAAAGGGATTACGAGGATGAGCTGGCCGTTGATATTAAACGTATCTGTCTTGACCTGAAACAATGGAGCGCGATCATTTACGCGCAGAAAGACAGTATCATAGAGGCCAGAGAGGCATTGCGTCTTTCAGAAGTGCGCTACGATACAGGCGTGGGGATAAACCTTGATGTGCTGGATTGCCAGGTGGCCCTTGCCCAGGTCGAACAGAGCCTTGCCGAGGCTAAGTACGATTATATAATGGCAAAAGCCGATCTGAACAAGGCCATGGGAAGAGAATTATCCAAGGAGGAATAAATGGTGAAGATAGACATATCGAAACTGAAACAAAAGATCGTTCCAAAACTTCCCGCAAAACTCAGGTCGGTCGTGGACAAACTGAACGAAAGGCCTGGATTAAAGAGGAAGATAACCACAGGCGCGATTATTTTTGTTCTGGTGATCTCGTCTTTCTGGTTATATGAAAAAATAAAATGGAGCGGGCTCATAAAGGTTTCCGGTGTGATCGAGGGAGACGACGTGCGCGTTTCGTTCAGGGTGGAGGGACAGATCCATGAGCTTCTGGTCGATGAAGGCTATTACGTGGAGGAAGGCCAGTTAGTCGCAAGGCTCGTTAAGGATAATCTTACAGAAGAAAGGGATGAGGCCATCGCGGCGCTGGAAAGGTCCGAATACCAGCTGGAACTCGACAAGCTCAATCACGTAAGGGCTGAAAATTTATTCAAAGAAGGAGCGATCTCGCAGCTGGATCGGGATACCGCCAGGACCACGGCGGAAACCAGCGCGTCAACGGTGGAGAACCTGCGCGCGTCCCTCGCTCTTTCGGAAACAAGACTCGGCTGGGGTGATCTCGCTTCACCGCTTAACGGATACGTTATCCTCAAAAGTTCTCTTCAGGGCGAGGTCGTGCAGATAAGTGAACCGGTTTTTACGGTGGTCGACCTTCAGGATATCTGGGTTACGGCGTATATTAACGAAAGGGACCTTGGCAAGGTGAAGTTCGGACAAAAAGCCTTTGTTAAGATAGACACTTATCCTTTTAAAAAATACAAGGGCTGGGTTTCTTTCATATCGCAGCAGACGGAGTTCACCCCGAAATATATCCAGACTACAACGGAAAGGGTGAAGTACGTCTATAGGATAAAAGTGCGTGTTGATAATTCAAGCCTGGACCTCAAACCGGGCATACCGGCTGACGCCTATATTATCATAAAATGACATGGTCGCTATAAATGCCATAAACCTGACAAGAAAGTTCGGCGATCTCACGGCGGTAGATAATCTCAATCTGGAGGTCCAGGAAGGCGAGATATTCGGCCTGGTGGGACCCGACGGCGCGGGAAAAACCACGACCATGCGCCTGTTAACCGGTATACTCGATCCCTGCGGCGGCGAAGGATGGGTTTACGGGAAAAACATAATCAAAGAGACGGAAGAATTAAAAGATAACATCGCTTATATGTCACAACGGTTCGGTCTTTACGAAGACCTGACCGTGATCGAGAACATCAATTTTTATGCCGACATATTCTGCGTCCCGCCGAAAGAGCGCCCGCAAACGATAGAAAAGCTTCTCGGGTTCAGCGGCCTTACGCCGTTCAAGGCGCGTCTTGCGGGGAAGCTTTCGGGCGGTATGAAGCAAAAACTCGGTCTCGCATGCGCTCTTATACACACCCCGAAAGTGCTTTTTCTGGATGAACCCACTAACGGCGTCGATCCCGTCTCCCGCAGGGATTTCTGGCGGATCCTCTGCGAACTTCTCAAAGAGAAGGTAACCATACTTTATTCGACATCATACCTCGACGAGGCGGAACGCTGCAAAAGAGTCGCGCTTTTACATAAGGGCAGACTTCTGCGATGCAACACACCGGAGGTCATAAAAGAGGAATTTAAAGCCAAAACCTTCGAAGAGGCGTTCATAACAGCGATAAAAGAATATGAGACCGGATGAAATATCGGTAAAAGTTGATAAACTTGAAAAAAAGTTCGGTGCGTTCACGGCCGTTAACCACGTGTCATTCGAAGTAGGAAAAGGCGAGATATTCGGATTTCTCGGGCCGAACGGTGCGGGCAAATCCACTACTATACGTATGCTATGCGGGTTGATCTCACCGACTTCGGGTGCCGGCACGGTGGGAGGGTTTGACATAATGAAAGAGCAGGAGAGTATTAAAGAGCATATCGGATACATGTCACAGAAATTCTCGCTCTATGATGACCTTACAGTGGAAGAGAACATAGAATTTTACGCCGGTATATATAAAATACCCAAAGAAGAGATCCCTAAACGCAGGGCTACGGTGCTTGAGCTTGCCGATCTTAAGAATTTCAGCAGGAGCCTTACCAGGACACTTTCCGGCGGGTGGAAACAGCGCCTCGCCCTGGGATGCGCGATACTGCATAAACCGAACATAATTTTCCTTGACGAACCCACATCCGGGGTTGACCCTATCACACGGAACAATTTCTGGGATATCATAAAAGATATGGCCCGGAGAGGCGTCACCGTTTTTGTCACGACACATTACATGGACGAAGCGGAAAACTGCGACCGCCTCACCATGATCTATAAAGGCAACCTCATAGCTATGGGCACGCCCGAGGAAATGAAATTGAAACTCATGAAACAGGATATACTCGAGATCAGCGTGCCCGATTCCGAGGAATGGATAGAACGCATCAATTCTCTTCCCGGGATCAACGAGACGGCCACCTTCGGGACGCGCCTCCACTCGGTGTGCGAGGACTGGAAAAAGGCCACTGCCGCCATAGAGGGGCTTTTTAAGGGAAGAAGCGTTACCGGCTATTCCATCCAGAAAATAAAACCGTCGCTCGAGGACGTTTTTGTATCGTTAATAGAAACTTACGACAGGGAGCATCCCGTTGAATCTTAGAAGGGTTAAAGCTGTTTGTGTAAAGGAATTCACGCAGATACGGCGCGATCCGCGGAGCCTCGGCCTGGGGCTCGGAATACCTATCATACTCATCGTGCTTTTCGGATACGGCCTGTCACTTGATATCCAGGACGTCCCGCTTGCCATATGGGACCAGGATAACACAAAAGCCTCGGTCGATTTCATACTTGATTTCAGGAACTCCAACTATTTCAAGATCATCGGCTATTACGATAATTACGGCGAGATCGACCGGCTTATAAATAAAGGGACCGCGCTCATGGCGCTTGTGATCCCGAAGCATTTCTCGAGATTGTATTACACGAACCAGACTGTGCCCATACAGCTCATATTGGACGGCTCTGATTCAAACACCGCTTCGGTCGCCCTCGGATACGTGAAAAGCATTGTCAATACCCGTAATGCCAATATCATACAACAGGTGTCGAAAACATCCGGTGTCATAAATCCCGAACCGGTGGACCTGAGGCCGCGCGTGTGGTTCAATGAAGGGTTTGAAAGCAAGTATTTCATAGTGCCCGGACTCATCGCGATAATAATGATGACCATCGCGGCGCTTCTCACGTCTCTTACCGTGGCGCGGGAGTGGGAACGCGGGACGATGGAACAGCTTATATCAACACCAGTGAGACCGATTGAACTTATAACCGGAAAATTCATACCATATTTCACTATAGGCATGATCGACCTTGTTATAGCGGTCCTGATGGGAAGATTTGTTTTTGTCGTGCCTCTCATGGGGAATTTATTCCTTCTTTTTATACTGAGTTCGATATTTCTCGCCGGGGCGCTCGGTCTTGGCATTTCCATTTCGATAATGGCAAAAAACCAGCTCCTGGCGAGCCAGGTGGCGCTGCTCACGTCGTTCCTGCCGACGGTGCTTTTGTCCGGGTTCACGTATGAGATATTCAATATGCCGAAAGCCATACAGGCTGTCACATATCTGGTGCCGGCGCGTTATTTCATAATATGCCTTCGGGGAATATACTTGAAAGGCACTGGGATCGCGGCTTTGTGGCCGCAGGCGGTTTTTCTTACGTTGTTCGCCTTTCTTACGGTTTTGCTCGCGGTAAAGAAATTCAAGAAAAAGATACTCTGAAAATGGGCGTGATAAAATATGTTTGACCGTATAATCGCTTTACTCCGGAAAGAGTTCCTGCAGGTATTCCGCGACCCGCGGATGAAAACCGTCATTTTCATCAGCCCGATGGTACAGCTTTTTCTCTTCGGTTATGCCGCGACCATGGACCTGACGGATATCCCGACGGCCGTCTATGACCTCGACAACACATATGTGAGCCGCGAAGTTATCAGGGATTTTTCATATTCAAAGTATTTTGATATTAAGCGTTACCTTAAGAGCGATGAAGAGATGGACGGTCTCATAAACAGGGCAAAGGTTCTGGCGGTTCTTAAGTTTAACCGGGGTTTTGGACGCGATGTTGTGGGCAATAGAAGTGAACCATTACAGTTAATAGTTGATGGGACTGACTCCAACGCCACCCAGATAGTATTGGGTTACGCGGATCAGATCATCAATACTTTTAACTATAAAGCGCTGCGCAGGAGGGCGGAAATCTACCTGAAAAAGAAAAATGTGTGCCCTTTCATAGAATTACGCGACCGGAGCTGGTTCAACGAGAACCTCATATCGCGCAACTATTACCTCCCGGGCGTTATCTGCATTATAGTAACCATAATGTCGCTGTTATTATCCGCCATGTCGATCGTTCGCGAGAAGGAAATAGGCACAATGGAGCAATTGATGGTAAGCCCGATAAGGCCCATTGAGCTTATAGTTGGCAAGCTCATCCCATTTGTTATCATCGCCGTTATACAGGTATTTTATATTACGCTGATCGCCTGTTTCTGGTTTAAGGTACCGTTGAGAGGGAACCTGTTTCTTCTGTTCTTTTCAACCCTCATCTATCTTTTGACAACCCTCGGCGCAGGGCTTTTTATCTCGACACTTTCTTCCACACAGCAGGAAGCGATGATGTCCATATTTATGATATATGCGCCTATGGTGCTTCTTTCGGGATTCGCTTATCCTATCAGGAACATGCCCCAGATAGTACAATATATAACCATCATGAACCCGATGAGATATTACCTTGTGATAATGCGCGGTATTTTCCTGAAAGGGATCGGGTTTGCGGTATTATGGGATGACCTGGCGGCGCTCGCGGTAATAGGGCTCGTTGTCATATTTGCAAGCGCGCGCAGATTCCAAAAAACATTCTGAGGCCTTCCATGGACCGGTGCAAAAAACGGCTCACTGTTTCGATCTCAACGCGAACCATTCCCTGGCTATCATAAAACTGCGCGCAATAAATAGTATCAGTATCAGGACGATAGATACGGCCCGCATATTTTTCAAAAGCTTTATTTTGGACTTGTCTTCCTTTACGGCCTTTTTCAGAAAGCCGTGGATGTCTTTTATGCTGCTGATGTTTTTCTCGAATTTTTTCGCTAAAGCACGTTCGCGCGGCATATCAGCATTCGATGCGATCATGCTGAGCTGTTCTTTCATCTTCTCAGACGAACCCACTTCATACGCGATGAGCAGCCGGTCGTAAAGATATACCTCCAGAGCGTAGTACGTCACCCTTCTTACGATATAAAAATTGGCGTATACCATAAGGATGATAAAAACGACTACCAGCAGTGTTCTGAAGACCTGTTTTCTCGAGAACATATCTATAATTATACTCCAAAGAAAAACTCCCGGCAACTCTAGCATACAACTAGTTTTCAACTTAAATGATCAATATTCGAAAAAGTTGTAAACAGCGAGAAAAATGTGCTATGATGAGGCCTGACAGCAAAATCTAATCAGACATCTAAAAGCGAAAGGCATGTGACTTATGGGTGACGGAAAAACAAGGTCAATAAAGAACATTGAACGGAAAATGGAAGAAATACCCCCTGAGAGCTTGAGATACCAGGTTCTCGAGAACGCGAAAAAATTCAAAACATCATGGATAGAACTGGGACAGATCCTTTATGCGGCCTGGAAAGATAAGTTGTATAAAGGGTGGGGGTATAGTGAATTCGATACGTATACATCAAAAGAGATCGGCATACAGAAGCAGACAGCGCTTAAATTGCTGCGGTCTTACGCTTTTCTTGAGAAAGCAGAGCCCAGGTATCTGAAGAAAGAGTATACCGAAGAGGCCAATGCCGCGGAGGTGCCTACCTACGAGGCCGTCGATGTTCTAAGACGCGCCAGCGCGAATAAGGAAATAGACAAAGAGGACTACGCGCGGATCAAAAAATATGTTCTTGAGAAAGGCAAAGATGCGCGAGAGGCGCAGAAGGATCTCAGGGAAATGATCAAGAAAAACGGAGAACTGCAGCCCGAAGAGGTCCACCAGAAGAAAAGCATGGCGTGCGTGAAGCGTTTTTTAAGCCTCTTAAAGTCGATAAAGCAGGAAATACGCGCCTCAAAAACTCTTTCAATGAAAATTTCAGATGAAACAGATAAATTGATAAACATGATAGAGTCTGAAATGCCTTCCTGACCAGGCTTGGGCGAGCTCGGATCTCGGGACGGTTCTGAGGTTAAAATTACACTCGTCCCGGACTGCACTTTCAATCCAAAACCTCTTTATAGACAATAAGTTATGTAAAAAGGTGCCCCCATAAACTTTTATTGACCTAACCGCTGATTCATGGTATAATAACTTACATTTTATTTGCTTAACAAAAATAACAATTAATGTAACTATGAGCATTATTAAAAGACCTAAAGGCAGATATAAGATATGGTTTGGAATTATCATAATAGGGATAGTGTGCCTCTTTTATTTCAATACTATCGCCTGGGCCTTTCCTGTGACTTATGGTCCCGGGAGAGCTACCCTTGCCGCGCAAAGCATATTTAAGCCTATCATGGACACGGTTAGGGCAGGGGATTTGTCCCGCAGCATGGTTGAGCTGACGCTGGTTGTTGATATGGCCCTGAAAGGGTTAAAGGGAGAGGATGAAGAAACTGCCCTGAAGTATAGAAGCCGGCTTGATATAAATGCTGCCCTGGATAAGCAATATGATGGCATGGAGGAGGAGAAAATTTTTGAAGTATTATCTAACCCAAAAATACTGGAAGACGGGGCTATAGAAATAGATCTGCGGGCAACCGTGGCAGAGGGAGAGAGGCACGGGTTCTCGCTCATATTCAATGGCAATACGATCGATGACATGCTCGACAGGGACAAGATCGAAGTTGAGCCGGTAAACGACAAAGGCGAGAGGAAAAGATATGCTAAAGATTTTGATTACACAAATGTCGTCCCTGGTGGCGTTGGGGATGTTGAAGAATATGGTGGCTTGATCGAGTCTGTTTTCGATGGCGATGAAAGTGTGACGGATTTTGTAAGGGAGCAGGCAAGTATAATAGAAAGATCGCACTATTCGTATGTCAAGGCCGAAAACCCGTCCGAACTTTATTCTTATTTGGGAGTGTCAGTAGATCCGGATCACACGGATTCAGCTTTTGAAACAGAGACAAAGAAAACAGTAGAGGAATACTTTTCTGGTCGCTGGACCGTGAAACCATTTATCTATGCTTCAAGATCGATCGAAGGAGGAAATGAGTACATATGGCTTTGTTTCTTACAGTGGGAAACTTACGATGGCAGGATCCCAGGGTTTAAGGGGTTTTTCTATGTTAACGGAGAGAAGATAGCGCATGATTTTTCTGTCGCGCGTGGTAATAAGATGTGCGATATGGCCATGGGGATAGACATGGAATACTGGAAACACAAAGGACATATGCAGGTCCTTTTTAAGATGAAGCATAGCCTTCTGAAACAGGAGTTTAACCCCATATTTTTCAGGGCGTATAAAGGCCAGGTGTTAACCGGCTTTGACGCGCTTTTCTTCTATTTAAGAAGGGGATATTTGCCTCTTGATCCGGATGCCAGAAAAACAGTGATTGATAAATTCCTTAAGCCATGGCTGGAAAGTGGCAAAAAATTAAGGGTTAAAGATCCGCATCTACTCTTTGATGATGATTTCTTTGAAAGTTGCGGGGATTTCGTGCTAGCAACAAGGGATCCCAGAGCGGTGGCTGAAAGAGTCATGCTTCCAGAAGAAGAAAGTCCGGAGAAGATATCATTGACAGAAGACATAACGCTACTCAACCGCGCCGCCAGACATCTTAAGGGTTATCCGGTAGACATGATCATCGACTTATCATTGATCCCCAAGGAAGATGCGGACGCTAATATGAGGACATGGGCGTATCTGATGATGCTTCACAATAAGCATGGACTTGATGTGAATTACATATTCGAACCCGGAGAAGATAAACAACATAAAATTGATTCAATGAGAATGCTCGTTCGCCATGTGCGGGATATTGCGGCGCAGCAGGGAATTGACGGGGATGAAATACTGGAACGCGTCAATAAACGCCACGATGATCCGCGGACACTGGAGGTCCATATTATGAAGCTTAAAGACCTTGAGGAGATGCAGACGCTTCCTGAAAACATGCTTCCCGTAGCAATGTCGGAGGGGAAGACGAGGGCAGGCGTTCCGTTGCGGGATTTCACCGCGGCTTCGGCCATAGGCATTGCGCAGGCTGCCTGCAGAAAAGCGCAAAAAGAGGATGAAGAGCATCCGGAGAAAGAACCCGCTTTGCCGCGCGTAATAAAGGAGATATTCCCGAAGATACGGGAAATATACAAGAGATTGCTGCCGGAGGAGATGATCACGGAAGAGACTCTCGCCAACATGATTGACAATAGTCCGACAGTAAGGAAGAACCTTGCCATAGCCCTTGCGTTACCGCCGATAGTGAGGATCGCCGTCGACCAACTTAAGGTTTACCATGAAAGGATGCAGCTGTTGCTGCAGGCCGCGTAATTAACGAAGGAGAGAATAAGAAGACATGAAGTTTTCAGTTGTAAGGACAAAGATCGTATCATTAGTTCTTATGGGGGCTCTTTTTGTGTCCAATACCGTTCTTGGTCTTGCCGATACTCCCCGCGGGCATGTATTGGCTCCGCCTATGGCCACTAAACCTCTGTGTAAGATTATCCGGGATAAAAGTGGCAATTGGGATGTTATCACCGACGATGACCTTGCAAGTTATTGGGACAGGGAGACCGCAAGAAGCGTAAGAGCCGGAGAAACACTCGGCAAATCTTTTCGCAACAGATGGGCTTTCGCGGACGTGAGTTTTCTTGCAGGCCAGGCGCTTAAACTCCAGATATCAAAACATACCTTAATACCACTTATTAAAAAGCATATAGAGAAAAAGGGCGGTGTGGCTGAGATCCTTCTCGAAGGCTATGACATTGACGAGATAGAGGAGGTGCAAAGGGGTGAGGAAATTATTGCTTTTTCTTTGCCCGTTACGCGAAACGGCAAGCATGCCTACACGCTGACGTATTCATTAAACAGGATAGAAGGTTTTGTTGCAACGATCCCATTGAGCAATGAGGCGGATATTTTTGTAGGGATCGAGCCCATGGAAGAAGAACCTTTCCACCCCGACACCATATCAGGGTTGCCGGTTACGTGGACGGGAGGATTGAAAAAAGATGAATTAAGGGTGGCCTGTGTCCAGCTTGGCAGGGACGATTTTGAAGCGAACACGGAAAGGATCAAAAGGATAGTTGAAGATTTGAGCAGATTGGGTCCCAACTCCCCGGATATGGCGGTTTTTCCGGAACTTATGGACGGGGGACGCTGTTCGGAAGAAGAATCACAGGAAAGGGTAAGTGTTCTGCGAAAAGTGGCGAACGATACTAAAATAGCCATATGCTCTTCTATGGAGCACGAAGAAAAAATAGATGGGAGAAGAAATATTACGACCGATATAATCCAGCCGGAGGGCACGGAAGAAAGCAAGAGATACAATAAGTTTAATTTCGGCAGGGAAAACCGATTGTTTTCGATCAATGGCAGGAAAATAGCGCTACTGATGTGTGTGGAATCAATTGCGGTTCTCAGGAACAATGCTGACGCCAGGAAAGTCACCGAAGACATTGAACAAGCGGACCTGATACTTGTGCCGTCAACGACATTGACCATGGTGGGAGAAAAGTGGCCAGGGATGCTAAGACGAAGATTCAAAAAGCCGGTCATGTTTATTAACATGACTAATGGCGGGAAAGCAGGCAGATCAACATATATCCCTCAAGATGATGATGTGTTTTCTCTTAATGATGGAGAAGCAATACTGATGGCAGATGTCCCGGAAGGCCCCGTATCCGAGCCGGATGCCGAAGAGAGAATAGTCAGCAATGTTATGTATAAGCTATGGTCCGGCAGGGAAAGCGAAATGCGGCAGGCGAGAGAAGAATTAACCGGCCTGTTAAATGAACTGCCGGAGTATGATGAAGCTGGGGTTATATACGCCGGCAACAGAACACCTTTGAGAGCAAGAGAGATCGCGCAGGCTGCTTTTTATATTCTGGGCGCAGAAGCAATAACGGAAATGGCCGGAAATCATGCCCTGCTGGTGGATGATAGATTCGAAACTGTTGTTGTAGAACATATCGTTTCTATCATGACCAGGGAAGACGCTGTTGATCGTCTGGCAGAGCTTAGCTGGGAAGAATTGGTGAGTTTCTGGGGGGATGGAGACCTGGACCGAAGGCCTCTTTTGGGTAGATGTCCGCTTCTCACCAGAAAACATGTCCGTTATTGGACCGCCATAAGAAAACACAAGAAGGTCAACCCTGGCCTCGAGAAGGAAAAAGCACTTTATCTCGCCTCCATGGGAGGTGTTTCAGAAGGACTGTTAGCGGCAGGATGCAGGCATCTTGTCATGATGGAGAAAAAGAATTTTTGCGATCCGTCAAAAAGCGTGCGGTTATCTGAGGGAAACAGAATGATATACAGGGAGATGAAAAGGAGCATAAAAAAGGGGACAAAATCTTCCAGTACCCTGATGCATGACGCGGCATATCAGTACCTTGGAGAGCATCTTCTTTCGTTCGTCCTGGATGAGCTGGACGCTATGGAGGCCAGGGATATTATTATCAGCAAGAAGCGTTTGGACAGGGAAGGAAGGGACTATTATGAGATCCGGTTCAAATGGGCGCAGTGGGGCATGGAATATGAGGATTATGTTGTGACATTCATTGATAATTATACAATAAGGCCTCAAGGGATAAGGGAGTCCCTTAAGGCCACTTTAATGGATACTTTGCTGAAAGGGGTTGATATATTAATGCTCAAGGCGGGATTGGCCCTTTCCGACGAAAGTCAGCCCGGCGATGCGGACGGGATTTACACTTCCGAAGATGTAGCTGCCGCTCTCAGCCCGTATATGGATCTTTTGGGAGAAGATGGTGTGTTTGTCGCGGACGTGTCTGTATCAAGAAGGTCAGGCATCCTGTCTTGCAACAAGAGGCTTTCCTATATCCCCAGCGGCGAGGAGATCACAGATATTGAATCAGTTCCCGGGGGTATATGGTTCGGCTACAACCCTGTTACACTATTGGCCTCATCAAAGGAAGAGCCAGCTGCCCCTCCAGAGACCATATCAGGGTTACCGGTTACATGGACAAATGGATTGGAAAAGGAAGGTTTAAGAGTGGCCAGCGTGCAGCTTGAAAGGAGAGATTTTGAACAAAACACGGAAAGGATCAGAAGTATTGTGGAAGGCTTAAGTGAATTAGGCCCAAATGCTCCGGACCTGGTGATATTCCCCGAGTTGATTGATGAAAGACGGTGTTCAGAGGATAAGGAGCGAGAAAGAATAGAGATCCTGGAAAAGTCGGCAAATGACACGGGAATAGCCATCGGCTACTGTGTTGAAAGCGATATAAGGACAGATACAGGCAATCTCGTTGCCTGCCATATAATCCAGCCCGGGGACGAAGAGGATAACAGGAGATTCCGGAAATTTTGTTTTGGGTCAGAAAACCGTTCATTTTCGGTAAGAGGCCATAAAATAGCTCTCCTGATCTGCGTTGAAACGCTATCAGCGCTCAAAGATACTGTTGCCGCCAGGAAGGTATCAGAAGAAATAGAGAACGCGGATTTGCTACTTATACCTTCAGCAACCCGATTAAAGTCGTCTAAGACCTGGACACAGATACTCCAGGAACGGTACAAGAAACCGGTCATGCTTCTTAACCGGGCTGATGGAGATAAAGCCGGGAACTCTTCTTACAGGCCGTATAAGAACAAGGTTTTTTCGCTTGGAGATGAAGAAGAAATATTGATAGCCGATATCCCTGAAGGGCTGGAAACAGGACCGGACATTGGCGAGAAACAGGCCAGGGATATTCTTTACAGACTATGGTCAGAGGAAAAGGACGAGACAGTGGCAGCCAGAGCTGAATTATCTGAACTCCTTCAAGATCGTTTTAGGACGTCGGTAGAAGACGGAATATACGTCGGGAAAAGAACACCGCTAAAGGCGAGGGAGGTAGCCAATGCCGTGTTCTACATATTAGGCGAGGAAGCGGCTGAAAGATCCGGAGATATTGATCTAATGGTTGATGACCGGTTCAAGAACGCTATTATGGAACATATCTTATTTATTCTAAGTCAGGAAGATGCAGTCGATCACATGGCCAGGCTTAACGGATTAGAATTAGCGAATTTTTGGAACAATGGCGACCTGGATACCCGGCCGCTTCAGGGACAAGACCCGCTTCTTGACGAAAGACATGTCCGCTACTGGACAGCAATAAGGAACCACGAAAAGGTAAATCCCGATCTGGAAAAGAAAAAGGCCCTTTATCTCGCGTCCATGGGAGGTGTTTCAGAAGGATTATTAGCGGGAGGAAGCAGGCATCTTATAATGATGGAGAAGAAAAATTTTTATGATTCGGCAAGAAGTATGCGGTTATCTGAAAAAAATAGAATGATGTACAGAGAGGCGAAAAGAAGCAAAAAAAAGGATGGATCGAAATCTCACGGTTCTCTGATGCATGACGCGGCATATCAGTACCTTGGAGGCCATCTTCTTCCGTTCGTCTTGGATGAGCTGGACGCGATGGAGGCCAGGGATATTATTATCAGCAAGAAGCGTTTGGGCTATGGTGAAAGGAGTTATTATGAAATCCGGTTTAAATGGGCGCAGTGGGGTATGGAATATAAGGAATATAAAGTAACTTTTATAGATAATTTCGAGATAAAACCCGGGAGCGAGACTGTTCCGGCCAAAGTGCCGTTCCGTAAAACACTACTGAAAGACATAGATATCCTTATGTTAAAGGCGGGATTAGCCCTTTCATCAGAAGAGCATTTTGCGGGGACTGGAGGGATAAAGAGCGCTCAGGATGCTGCTCATGCGCTCACACCTTATATAAGACTTTTAAACGAGAACGGCGTGTTTATCGGGGATGTCACGGAAATGATAAAAAAAGAGATTCTGTTTCACAACAAGGGGCTTTCATATGTCCAGGGTGGTGATGAGATCAGGAAGATCGAATCAGAAAAGGACAGCGGAATATGGTTTGGTTATAATTCGGTGAAATTGTTCCTTTTATCAGGGGAAAGGGGTATTTATCCCAACTCCGTGGAAGGGATACCGGTTCTATGGACCGCCGGATTCAAAAAGCAGGGGTTAAGAGTGGCCTGCGCCCAGCTCCAGGATGATGAATTCGACCAGAATACAGAAAGAATCAAAAATATTGTTGAAAGCTTAAGCAGATTGGGTCCGGATGCTCCGGACCTGATACTTTTCCCTGAGATTTTGGATAAGACATATTGTACGGAGGAAGAGGCTGAAACACGGATCAAGTTGCTGCAGGAAGCAGCGGATAGAACAAAGATAGCAATAGGCTTGTGCATAGAATACGAGTCACCTGACCCACAAAATTCCAATATAACGTATAACATAATTAAACCCGGATATGCCGGAAGGCATATTGTATTCAAAAAAACCCGCCATTTAAGCGAAAAACGGTTGTTTTCAATAAAGGGCCGTAAAATGGAGATTTTGATCTGCATTGAAGCAGAGGTACTGATCCAGAATGGTGTTGATTTGATAGCGATGAGCAAGGAAATAAATGGATCAGACATGATCGTTGTTCCCGCGGCCACAAGCCCGGAAGAAGTTAAGAAGTGGGCGGAGGAGCTTCGCAGATTTTTCGGAAAACCGGTCATATATCTTAACTGGTCTGACAGGGGCCGGGGCGGAAACACGACTTATCATTCAAAAGAAAAAAGGATCTGCTCTGTCGAAGACAGCGAAGCGATCTTAATGGTGGATGCTTTCGAAGCGCCGGCAAAAGAGGTGCCCCGGAATGCGGCTGAAGAAGTGCCCGAAATCATCCAGAAGGCCGAACCAGCCGTTATATCCGACGAAACTGAACGTGTGCAGGCTCAAGTTTTCTCGGATACTATTAAACTCATCCAGGCAAAACAGGAGGAGCAGCCAATTATATTAGCGCTTGGCACAAGCTGGATAAAAGGATATGAAAAGGGCAGGCACCTTCAATACGACGCGGTTAATCCTCTTATAACTTCAATACGTGAATTCTGCCGGGAAAAAGGCATAACCTTTATAGATAGAGATGACAGCGGCTTGTTAGGTGCGATCAACACGGAAATGGACAAGGAAGGCAAGAAAGACGCCAAAGTTATCGTGTTGGCCGGTAAAGATACCGTTACTTCGGATGAGTTCGAGACTCTCAGAAGTTCCGACAATATTTTCATGGCAGGAGTGGATAACGGAAAGCTGACCGTGGACAGCTACATGCGCCTAATGGAGATGATGACCCTGACCCTGCAGCTGGCTTTTGGCCGGGATATTGATCTTGAAAACCCCAATATCCTTATTAAGAAGCATGACAGATTCGCGAATGTCTATATATTCATACCCAATGCTGAGCCAATGGATTACGAGGTCTTGAAGGAGATCTACAGGGTGCAGATATTCGCGTAATAATGGGGACAGCGACCTATTTTTTATGTTGTAGTTGACATTTTCTTTGGTTATGATAAAATAAAGCTGGATATTTGAATTTTTTATGGGTTTCCTTAAATAAACGGAGGAAAAATTCATGTCGAACGAAATTTTAAACAGGCATAAACCTTTCAGGGCATTGGTCAGTTTTGTCACGGTAACCGCGTTTATCTTCAGTTTCATCTTTACGGACGCGTTGGCGGCAGCTGTTCAACCGGGCGTCGCTGCCGGGAGCGACGCTGTTGCGGATATTGCCGACCCCGGGATCAATATCCCATCATACCTGGGTATGGTCAAAGAGACCTATAACGGTGTTTCGGACAGGGTCGTTATACACATCCAGGACGCGCACTGTAATTATAGGGCCCAGCACAAAATAGCCGAGCTCCTCGAATATCTAAGGAAGAATTACGGTATATCCACTGTCAATCTTGAGGGGGGAAAGGGGAATTATGACCTTTCCGTATTTACCGATATCAGGGAGAGAGGGATGCGCGAAAAAGTCGCGGATGATTTTGTCCTGGAAGGGCTACTGAACGGGGCCGAATATTTCGCGATAAACGATCCAGGAAAAGTGACCCTGTGGGGGATTGAAGACCCGGCGCTCTATTTTGAGAATCTCGGGATATACCGGAGATCGCTCGAGTACAGGGATAGGGTGGAAAGGCAGATCGAGTCTCTCGCTTCCATCCTGGAAAAACTCAAACAGGCAATATATTCGGATGAATTGCTTGAACTTGACAGAAAATACGCGGAGAACAGGGAAGAGCTTATCGATTTCAGGGAATACCTTCTCTATCTGATGGACAATGCGGAAAGCAACGGGATAGACGCGGATTCTTTCGCGAACATCAGTCTGTTGCGGGAGTCGCTTGGCATGGAAGATGGTATCAATTTTAAAAAGGCGAATGAGGAGAGGGATCAGATGATAGACACTCTCCATAAGATACTGTCACAGAGGGAGCGGGAGGAACTTGTATCAAGCACGGTCAGGTTCAGCCAGAAGAGGATCACGCAAAAAGAGTTCTATGGCTACCTGGCCCGGAAAGCCTCCGGGGTGAGGATCGGAAGAGAACGCTTCCCCGACCTGTTCGGTTATATCGACTATATTTCCCTCTATGATTCAGCCGACAGGTCCTCCATCATGAAAGAAATGGAGAACATCAGGAAGGCCCTCAGGGAGAAGTTGTATGAAAATGATGACCAGGCACGGCTTGACGGGCTATGGGAGAACCTCCAGGTGATACGCAAACTGTTCGCCGTTTCTCTGAAAATGGAAGATTACAGGTATTACAGGGAAAGCGAGGATTCCTTCAAAATAGAGGATTATATCTCATTTATAAGGGAAAAGACGGCAGATAATGACATTGATGCCAGCCTGAACGGGGATATATATGAGATCGACTTATACAGGAAAGCAATGATAAAGTTTTACGAATGTTCCTTCAAAAGGGACGAAGCCTTCCTTCGCAACATGAGGTTCGGAGCGCCGGGCCCCGGGGAGGGAAACATCAGGCACGCGGTGCTTATTACCGGGGGTTTTCACGCGGAAAATCTGACAGGACTTTTGAGGAAGCGGGGCATTTCCTACCTCACGATCATTCCGGAGTTCAGGAGTCAGGACCCATGTGAGTGTCCTTATTTTCGGCTTTTGAGCGGAGGCAGAAGTTCTATTGAGAGTATGCTGGAGACAGGGGTGTCAGACATAGCCATAATGAGCATGCTGTCGGAAATGAACATGCCGGGATCCGGCCGGGAGCTTTTCAGCCGGGCAGTGCACGTCCGGGAAGCGTTGTTAAAAGGGGCGAACATAACGGTCCGGATGGAGAAAGGCGCCGTGATAGTTTCAAATGAAAGGATAAACGACGGTTCCCAAGAGAAAACTTTGCCGGACGGTACAAAGGTCCACGTTACTCCTGCGGATACAGGGCCTGATCCGGCACCCCGGGGGAGTAAAAAGCAAAAATGGTGGACTGGATGGATAAAACATTCGGAAAGAGGATCGGTGCTGAATTTATATGTCAGGTGGCTCTTGCCTGTGCTCGCGGTGCTCATTATCGCGTCAATTATTTTCGGCGGCAGGGGCTGGAGGGGAATGAAATATGATTTCCGGATGAATGCGCATCAAAAAGAAGTCCAGAAAAAAGGCCCCGATCACTATTTAATGATCCAGAATAAGGCAGAGGCCGTGGATTACGCCCTTAAAGTGCTCCAGGTAACAAGGTGGAGAGAGAAGAAGGACGAGAACGTTGCGGACCAGATAGCCGCGTTGCTCGATGACATTAATACCATGGGAGAGCCCGCGGTGCCACACCTGATAAAGGCCCTGGAAAACGACGAATATTCCAGGGTAGCAAAGGACATAATCACGGTACTCGGGGAGATAGCAGGGAGAGCCAGCTACTCCACGAGGGCGGCGATCACCGGTGCGTTGCGGAAAGTCAGTCACAGCCTGACTGCGAAACGTGATGTGCGCGATAAAGCAGATGCGGTCCTGATGGAGATCATTTTCGATATGGGACACAGGGGTGAGGAGGGGGGCAAAACGGATGAAGTGGTTCCCGTATCGATTTCTAATTTCATGGGCAAGTTCGAGGAGATCGAGCCCGTCGAAGTAGTTGAAGAAACCGGAAAGCTGCGCGGTTTAATAAAAAATATGGATACAGAAGAGGTGGTGGATCTATCCACTATAAAACAGGAAGAGATCACCAAAAAACATGTTGAGAGGCATATAAAGAGCGTTGAGGAACTTATGGAAAGTGTCCGGATCTCTTCAGATGAAAAAGAGATCCTTGTCGATATTATCAAGACATTCCGGTCGGGATTGCCGGCACGTCTTATAGCTACAGGTGGAGGTGTTAAAGGTTTCTTTGGCATCGGGGAAAAGAAAGTCCTGGCGGTTGACAAGAATCTTTTGAACGGGAACCCCTTGTCTTTTCTCCATGAGATCGTTGAATACCTGAAGCATGCCGACCCCGGGATGATCGAGAGGATGGAACGGATTCTCCGCGAAGCTAGACCGGACGAGGACAAATACGCTGGCATGACGTGGTTTAAACGGCATGAGGACAAATACAGGGCCATGGGAAAAGGTGATTATTTTGAGACGCGCAGGAAACACTATGTCATCCGCGCATTTACTCGCCAGGTGTTCAAGGATAAGGACGAAGAATTGACTCAGATGATAAAGGGCTCGGGAGTGTATGAAGCGGCAAAAGACCTTATCCCGGGGATCATGTATGAGACAAGGAAAGCGCCTACGTATGCCATTGAGCCGGCAGCCTCAATTGATTCAGTTTCACCGGTTATTCAGTATTTAAGGCGGACAGAACGCTCTTTAGGCGGAGAGGGACATAATATCATTACCAGGAGCTACCTTGCGGATTCTGTCTGGGCGGATAACGTAAAGGAAACCGTGAAAAAAGTTTTGCCCGATTTCTACAATGACGCGACAAATTTTGAAGGCAAGGATTACAGCCAGAATAAGACCAGGATGGTCATCCGACTGATATCCCGGGACGGGAAATCACTGGAAAGAGAGAAAGGGGAGATAACGGAGTTCATAAGAGAAGGTCTAATGGGTCAGATAATGAGTGATAAGAAGGACATGGCGGATGAAGATAGAA
>Ga0208325_1000101_pt1 | contig 23321 bp, 24 predicted proteins | sample PL_2010_330m_FD_185486 | JGI IMG/M metagenome (GOLD analysis project Ga0208325, IMG submission 185486) | Freshwater microbial communities from Powell Lake, British Columbia, Canada to study Microbial Dark Matter (Phase II) - PL_2010_330m... | ecosystem: Environmental > Aquatic > Freshwater >...
GCGGGGACACGACCGAGGGGCCGAGATAAAAAAGAAGATACATCGCTCGCGAAAGAACTCCTGAGGGACCCGAAGGAGCGCGCCGAGCACATTATGCTGGTCGATTTAGGCAGAAACGATATAGGCAGGGTATGTCGCTACGATACCGTGAAGGTATCGGAGTTTATGACGATAGAGAAATACTCGCATGTCATGCATATCGTAAGCGACGTCTCCGGCGTTCTTAAACCGGCGAGCGATATATTTGACCTCGTAAGGGCGTCTTTCCCCGCCGGCACCGTAACGGGAGCGCCTAAGATACGGGCGATGGAAATAATAGATGAACTTGAGAGCGTTAAAAGGGGCATCTACGCCGGGAGCGTCGGATATTTCAGTTTCTCCGGCAATCTTGATACCTGTATCGCGATCCGCACGGTTGTGGTGAACGAAAAGACCGCTTATGTTCAGGCGGGCGCCGGCATAGTGGCGGATTCCAGGCCCGAAAAGGAATACAAAGAGACGCTGAATAAAGCGAAAGCTATGCTCGTGGCGATCGACCAGGCTGAAAAAGGATTATAAATGGTTTTAGTAATAGATAATTACGATTCATTCACGTACAACCTCGTTCAGTATCTCGGTGAACTCGGCAGGAAGCCCCGCGTTTTCAGAAATGACGGAATTACGCTCGGCCAAATAAAACGCATGGGACCCGAGCGCATTATTATCTCTCCCGGGCCCGGAACGCCGCGGGACGCCGGTATTTCCAGGGATGTTATAAGGGAGTTTTCGGGAAAGACGCCGATTTTGGGCGTTTGCCTCGGACATCAGTGCATAGGCGAGGTCTTCGGCGGGACAATTGTCGTGGCCCGGCGGATCATGCACGGAAAGACGTCGCTCATATACCATAATAGAAAAAATATCTTCAAGAATGTCAAAAACCCGTTTGAGGCGACGCGTTATCATTCGCTTATCATAAAACGGGATTCCCTGCCGGGCGCGCTTGAGATTACCGCCTGGACGAAGAAAAAAGAGATTATGGGCGTGAAGCATAAAAAACACTCCACCTGGGGCGTGCAGTTTCATCCGGAGTCGATCCTGACGCCGGAGGGGAAAAAGATATTGGGGAACTTTTTGAAACACAGATGATCGCAGATTTCGTTGTCATTCTGAGGAGCCGAAGGCGACGAAGAATCTTAACGTTAAGATCCCTGCCTGCCGGCAGGCAGGCTTCGTTGCGCTCAGGATGACAGCGTAAACACAGATAAGGGACACAGATGATAGAAGCGGCGCTTGAAAAAATAAAAAATAAGAAAAACCTTACCGAGAAGGAAACGGAAGAGGTTTTCGCGGAAATCATGACGGGTTCGGTGGAAACCGCCCGGATAGCCGCTTTCCTCCTGGCCCTTAAAGAGAAGAAAGAAACCGTTTCGGAAATAACGGGCGCTGCGCGGATTATGCGGAAATTCGCGATAAAAATAAAACCGCGCCCCGCGCGCCTGGTGGATACGTGCGGGACGGGGGCCGACGCGGCGGGGACCTTCAATATCTCCACCGTAAGCGCTTTCGTAGCCTGCGGCGCGGGCTTGAGCGTCGCCAAGCACGGCAACAGGGCCGTCTCGAGTAAATGCGGGAGCGCCGACGTCTTGCGCGAATTAGGGGTGAACATAGACATCGGGAAAGAAACTGTTGAAAAATGTATAGACGATATCGGGATAGGATTTCTTTTCGCGCCCAAGCTTCACCTCGCGATGAAACACGCGATGCCGGCGAGAAAAATGATTAAAACTCGCTCAATATTCAATATTTTAGGGCCGCTGACCAATCCCGCCGGCGCCAGGTATCAGCTACTGGGAGTCTACAACGAAGCGCTGACAATAACTTTAGCGGAGGTGCTGAAAAACCTGGGTTCCGTTGCGGCGATGGTCGTTTACGGAAAATGCGGGTTGGATGAAATAACAACTGCCGATGCGACAGCGGTCGCGGAGCTTAAAAATAACAAGATCAAGATATACGCGATATATCCGGAGGATTTTGATGTTACACGTTCGCAGCCCGAAGACCTAAAAGGCGGTGCCGCGGCCCGTAACGCGAAGATAGCGCTTGAAGTGCTGGGCGGTAAAAAAGGCCCGAGGCGCGATATTGTTTTGATGAATGCGGGCGCGGCGATTTACGTAGCCGGTATGGCCGCGACATTGCGGGAAGGTATAAAAAAAGCCGAAGAATCCATCGATTCCGGATGCGCCCTGGGGAAACTGAATAAAATGAAGGAGTTTACGAATAGGTAAGCAGAGATTGCAGCATTGTTGTCATTGCGAGCCCAGTACCTGTCATCTTGAGCGCCCATAGGGCGCGAAGGATCTCAATGAAAGATTCTTCGGCCCGGAGTTTACCCTGAACGAAGTGAAGGGGGTCTCAGAATGACAAAACTTTCGGTGCCTCAGAATGATGTGTGGACGTAGAGCAAAAAAATGATACTCTCGAAAATAATAAACGAAAAGAGAAAAGAAGTAGAGGCCGCGCGGCTTAATATGCCCTACGAGAAACTCAAGGCGCTCGCGGGCAAGAGCTACGTAAAAAGCTCCTTCAAGCGCAATGTGGCGCGGCCGCATCACATAAACTTAATAGCGGAGCTTAAGAAAGCGTCCCCCCAAAGGGGCATTATAAGGGGCGATTTCAACCCGCTTAAAATCGCTCTTACATATCAGGCGGGCGGCGCCAGCGCCCTTTCGGTGTTGACGGATGAAAGGTTTTTTGAAGGGAAACTGAAGACGCTTAAGGAGCTCAAGGAACGCGTTACGCTGCCGCTTTTGCGCAAGGATTTTATTATAGACGAATACCAGATTTACGAATCCATTTGCGCTGGCGCGGACGTGATACTCCTTATTGCCGACATATTGACAGAGGCGGAACTCGCGCGCTTTTACAAGATAGCCAAGGATCTCGGCATGGATGTCCTGGTGGAGGTCCATAGCGAAGAAGACGTGGAGAAAGCCCTCAAATCGGGCGCCTCCATCATAGGCATAAACAACAGGGACCTCAACACTTTCAAGGTAGACCTTGCCGTTACCCAGCGGCTCGTGCGCCTTATTCCCGAGAACAAGGTCAAGATTTCCGAAAGCGGCATAAAAACGTATGAGGATGTGATGTTCCTGAAAAGTCTCGGAATAAACGCGGTTTTGATCGGCGAGGCGTTCATGGAGGCGAGTGATATCGCCGCGAAAATGCGGGAGATAATGCGGTACTAGTATGGTGAAGGTTAAGATTTGCGGGATGACGGACTTGAGGGACGCGTTGAAAGCCTATGAGCTGGGGGCGGATTTTGTGGGGTTTATATTTTTCGAAAACAGCCCCCGAAAAATGGAGCCTGAGCGTGCGCGCGTTATCATAGAAGACCTGCCAAAAGACCTGACGAAAGTGGGATTATTTTTAAACCAGGCCCCGGACACCGTAAGATCCGTAGCCGGGAGATGTCATCTCGACATCCTGCAGCTCTGTGGCGACGAAGACCGCCGGTACTGCAAGCGCCTGGGAGGGGATTTTAAAATAATAAAATCGTTCAGGGTAAAAAACCCCTCGAGCGTAAAAGGCGCAGACAGGTATAAAGAGGCCGACTATTACCTGTTTGATACGTATGTAAAAGGCGTCCCGGGCGGTACGGGAAAGTGTTTCAACTGGGATATTCTGGGAGGAAAAGCGTTTAAGAAACCCGTTTTTTTGGCGGGAGGCCTGACGCCGGAAAATGTCGCCGCGGCAATAAGAAAAGCCGCGCCCTATGCAGTGGACGTGGCAAGCGGCGTGGAAAAAGCGCCCGGAAAAAAAGATTACAAGCGTTTAAAGGAGTTTATCGATAATGCGAAAAAAACATAAAGTACCCGACCGGAAAGGATATTTCGACGAGTTCGGCGGCAAATTTGTGCCGGAGACGCTTATGCGCGCCCTCGCGGAGCTAGAAACGGAACTTAAAAGGGCCTTGAGAGACAAAAAGTTCCTGAAGGAGTTTGACTATTATCTCCGGGAATACGCGGGCAGGCCGACCCCGCTTTATTTCGCCGAGCGCCTCACGAGAAAACTCGGCGGCGCGAAAATTTATCTGAAGCGCGAAGATCTTGCCCATACGGGCGCTCATAAAATAAACAACACTCTCGGCCAGGCGCTCCTGGCGAAAAAGATGAAGAAGCGCCGCCTTATCGCCGAAACAGGCGCAGGGCAGCACGGCGTCGCGACAGCGACCGTTGCCGCAATGTTCGGTTTTACGTGCGATGTTTACATGGGGACCGAGGATATGAGGAGGCAGGCTCTTAACGTATACAGGATGAAGCTCATGGGCGCGCGCGTTATCCCGGTAACGAGCGGTTCAAGGACGCTTAAGGACGCCACGAATGAAGCTATAAGAGACTGGGTTACGAACGTTAAGAATACTCACTATGTGCTGGGCTCGGTTGTGGGGCCGCACCCATATCCGTTCATGGTGCGGGAATTTCAATCCGTGATCGGCAGGGAGGCGAGAGGGCAGATTATTGCCTGTGCCGGAAAGTTCCCGGATTATCTCCTCGCCTGCGTTGGCGGGGGAAGTAACGCCATCGGGCTATTTCATGAATTTTTTAATGACAGGAAGATAAAGTTTATCGGAGTGGAGGCGGCGGGACGCGGGATAGCTACAAAGAAACACGCCGCGACGCTTATTAAAGGAGAAACAGGGGTGCTTCACGGCTCACGAAGCTACCTTTTACAGGATGCGGGCGGCCAGGTAAAGATAGCGCATTCGGTTTCGGCCGGGCTGGATTACCCGGGCGTCGGCCCGGAACATTCTTATTACAAAAAAATAAAGCGCGCAAAGTACGTAGCCGTTACTGACGCCGGGGCGCTTCGCGGATTCAGGCTCTTGTCCGAATACGAGGGTATCATTCCGGCGCTTGAGCCCTCGCACGCGATATATTATCTTTCGAAGCTCGCAGGGCGCTTGGCAAAAAATAAAATAATTATTCTTTGCCTCTCCGGCCGCGGCGATAAAGATATCGATATAGTGAAAAAATATATAAGATTTTGAGACCCCACTTACGCATGGGGAATGCATGAACTACAGAAGATACACGCGCGTAAGCGTGTGGAGGAGCTAAAGAATGAATCGTATAGATGCGCTATTCTCACGGCTGAAACAAAAGCGCAGGAAGGTCCTTATCGTATACATCGCCGCGGGTGACCCGTCACTTGGCGAAACGGAAAAGATTATCATTGAACTTGAAAAAAGCGGTGTGGACTTAGTTGAAATCGGCATACCGTTTTCCGACCCGCTCGCCGACGGTCCCACGATACAGAAGGCTTCCCGGCGCGCCCTCGCCGGCGGCGCCGACATTAAAGCCGTTCTGCGGATGGCGCGCTCTGTGGGAAAGAAAGTCCGGCTTCCGCTTGTATTCATGACGTATTACAACCTTGTGCACCATTATGGCGTGAGAAAGTTTGTACGGGATTCAAAGGCCTCAGGCGTAGACGGCGTTATTATTCCGGATTTGCCGCCTGAAGAGGCAGGAGAAATTATCGAAATATCCAGGCATGAGAATTTCTCCACGATTTTTCTGGCCGCGCCCACGAGCACAAAGTCACGCCTTAAGAATATAGCGGCGCGAAGCACCGGGTTTATCTATTATGTTTCTTTAACGGGCACAACCGGCGCGAGGAAGAAACTTCCCGCGGATATCGTCGCGCACGTCAGATCCCTTAAAAAGATCACAAAGAAGCCTGTCTGCGTGGGTTTCGGCATTTCCCGCCCCGGACAGGCAAGGAAGATATCGCGGCTCGCCGACGGCGTTATCGTGGGAAGCGCCGTTATTAAAGTGATAGAGGAGAATATCGGCAGGAAGGACTTACGCAGGAAGGTAGCACGGTTTGTAAAAAGCCTCGAGAGGGCGGTTCACGGGAAACATACTTAATTGTCATTGCGAGGTGCCGAAGGCACCGAAGCAATCCCACCAGAGATTGCTTCGGGCGCTGGCGCGCCCCCGCAATGACGCAAAGACTTAGAAATGAAGACCAAAAACGTTTATGCGGTTTTACTGGCGGGCGGAAAAGGAACGCGCCTTTGGCCGCTTTCTGTGGGAAATTATTCAAAATCCTTTGTCCGCATAGGGAGGCGCCCTCCCCTTATAGCGGAAACCATTGAGAGGCTTCGCGGCATTATTGATAAAAAACGCATAATCGTAGTGGTCGATAGGGCCCAGGCATCTTTATTGGGGGAGTTTGCGAAGGGGATTCCCAAACGAAATATCCTGGTTGAGCCTTTCGGCAGGAGCACCGCAAGCGCCGCCGGCCTCGCGGCCATAAAGCTTAAACCCGGCGACATAATGGTGGTTTTGCCGACCGACTCCCTGATAAAAGAACGCGCCTCATTCAGAAAGACAATAAAAGAAGCGGTAGATTTTGCCTTCCGGAAAGAAGACGCCCTCCTTTGCATCGGCGTAAAACCGAGAGAAGCAAGAAGCGGCTACGGTTATATCAAAACAGGGCCGCGCCGCCTGGGCAGTGTCTATTCGATAGATAGGTTTATAGAGAAACCCCCCGCAGGCCTCGCTTGCAAGTTTACCGGGAGAGAAGGTTATTTCTGGAATGCCGGCATGTTCGTTTTCAGGTCGGAAACTATTTTACGCGCCGTGAAAAAACACGCGCCGCTTCTCTCACGCCAGCTCGAACGAATAAGAAAAAACAAAAAAAACAAAAAAAGCGCGTACCTGCGGATGAAGAATGTCTCAATCGATTATCAGATCATGGAAAAGGCAAGGAATCTCTACTGCGCGGTGGGAAAATTTTCCTGGTGCGACCTGGGAAGCTGGAAGAGCCTGGAGGAATTATTCAAAAAAGATAAAAACGGGAACATTTCTTTCGGTAGGACAATTTTAACGGATACCCGCGGTTCCATTGTTTATAATTCTACAAAAAAAAATCTCGGTTTAACGGGCGTAAAGGACATGATAGTTGTCTGCACCGAAAACGGCACTCTTGTATGCGGCAAGAAAGGCGCCGAACGCGTTAAGGACATGGTGGAGGGGATGAAGCGCGGCCGATGAAGATACTGGGGCTTGACATAGGTTCAAAAAGGATAGGCGTGGCGGTAAGCGATGAGCTCGGCATTATCTCGAGGAGCCTTTTAACCATTGATAGAAAAAGTGAGGAGGAAGTGAACCGCCAATTGGGGGACATTATTTCAAAGGATGCAATAAAGGAGATCGTAGTCGGCCTCCCGATAAACATGAACGGTTCGCACGGGCCGCAGGCCAGAAGCGCCGCCGCTTTTGCAGATAAGCTGAAATCGGATTTCAATATCCCCGTGAAATTATGGGATGAGCGCATGAGCACGATGCAGGTGGAGCGGGTTTTAATCGATGCAGGCGTCAGAAGGGCCAAGAGAAAGAAAAAGATCGATGCCCTCGCCGCGCAGGTCATATTGCAGAGCTATCTGAACGCGCAAAAATGTACAGAATAAACAGCCTTAAAAACGGACTCAAAATTATAACGGCGGGCATGCCGCACATGGAATCGGTTGCTGTCGGTTTATGGATAGGTGTCGGCGGGAGGTATGAGGATAAGAAATCCTGCGGCATGAGCCACCTTATCGAGCATATGCTTTTCAAGGGCACCGGGTCGCGGACGGCGAACATGCTGAAAGAGTCTATCGAGGGCGTTGGCGGCAGCTTCAATGCTTTCACGGGCGAGGAGGAGACGTGCTATTTTGTCAAGCTCCCGTCCGATTACGCCGCGCTGGGCCTTGACATATTGAGCGACATGGTGCTGAATCCTAAGCTTGACCCGGATGAGCTGGAAAAGGAAAAACATGTGATTTGCGAGGAAATAAAGATGTATATGGACCAGCCGGCCCACCGCGTTTTCGATATTCTCGGGCATTCGATGTGGCCGAACCATCCCCTTGGCCGCCCGATCACAGGCTACATTGATACCGTGAAAAACTTTACAAGAAAAGACCTTATAGATTTTACGCTCCGCTATTACCGGCCGGCCAACATGTCGATTGCGGTATGCGGCAGGATCAAAAGAGACAAGATACTGGGATCGATTAAAAAGATTTTTTTCATGCCCCCGAAAAGGGGAAAGTTTGCGTACATGCCCGTAAGAAAAGCGAACAAAGGAAAAAACGTGAACTTTTTTCACAAGGCCACCGAGCAAACTCACGTGGTTTTCGGGTTTCACAGCATACACAGGACTCATGATCTAAGATACGCCCTGGCGCTTCTGAACGTAATCCTCGGGGGCAACATGTCCTCGCGCCTTTTTGACAGGCTGCGGGAAAAAATGGCGCTTTGCTACGATATTTCCTCGAGCGTAAGAAAATACGCCGAGACCGGCGCATTTACGGTGCACGCCGGAATCGACAACAACAGGCTCGCGGAGGCCTCGGGAGAGATTATCCGCGAAATAAGAAAAATGAAGGAGAGTTACGTTACCGCGGACGAGCTTTACAGGGCGAAAGAATACGCCAGAGGCCAGCTCCGCCTGGTTCTCGAAGATACGGCCGCGCGGATGATGTGGCTCGGTGAAAAAATGGTTCTTGAGGGAAGGGCACCCCGCATTAAAGAGATATTTAGAGGCGTCGAGAAGGTGACCGCCGGCGACATAAAGAAAGTGGCAAACATTGTTTTTAACAAAGACAACATGAGCTTTGCCACGGTCGGTCCGGCCCGCGAAAATGTTAAAAAGAAACTAAGGAAAATATTAACAGTATGAAAAAAATCAAGCTGCTATGTCATTGTGAGGAGGCCGAAGGCCTACGAAGCAATCCCTTTGAGATTGCTTCGGCGCCTGCGGCGCCTCGCAATGACGACTTGGCTGGAGAGCTATGAAGGGATCGATAAGGTTATTTAAGGTCGCGGATATATCGATAAATATTCACATTACGTTTATCCTTCTCCTTTTTCTTTTCTTAAGCATGGGGTTCAGGTGGTTTTTCCTCATAGTGGCGATATTCTGCTTTGTTACGCTGCATGAGCTTTCGCACAGCCTCGTCGCGAAGAAATTCGGCATAAAAGTCAATGAGATTACTCTTTTGCCCATAGGCGGCATCGCTTCCATGAGCAAAATGCCCGATAAGCCGCACCAGGAATTTTTGATTGCCCTGGCGGGGCCGATGCTCAATATCGCCGTGGTCGTGATATTTTTCCTTCCGATGTACTACATTCTCGGGCCGGAAATACTATTTCACCCGCTTTCGGTCGGGACGCTTCCCCTGACGTTCGCGCATATTTACTGGATCAATCTGATACTTGCGGTATTTAACCTGATTCCGGCATTTCCCATGGACGGCGGCAGAATCCTGCGCGCCCTTTTGGCCCAGCGAATGGGTTACAGAAGAGCAACAAGAATCGCCGTTAATTTTGGGCACATCTTCGCCTTCATATTCGGCTATTTCGGGCTAATACAGGGCCATATCATTCTTATTATCATAGCGATATTTATATACATGGCCGCCTCCTCGGAAGGGCTGCAGGTTAATATAAGGGAAACCTTAAAGAGGTTCACCATTAAGGATATAATATCCACGCGGTTTCTTACGCTGCAGAAAGATGCCACACTCGCGAAGGTCCTGGAACTTATATTTCACTCGCACCAGGAAGATTTTCCCATAGTCGAAAGCGGCGGCGAACGCATGATCGGTTTTGTCACGCGCAAGGATATCGTCAGCGGCATACACCAGCACGGCACTTCGGCGAACGTCGCGGATATCATGAGGAAAGATTTTCCCATACTGCGCGAATCGGATTTTCTCAATAACGTGCAGAATATAATGCAGGAGCACAATGTGAGAGCGCTCCCGGTTGTTAAGAGAGGCAGGGTGACGGGCATAGTTACGATCGAGGACATAATGAGGGTCTACTCGGTAATGGCTGACAGAAAATAGGAAGGAAAAGTAATGTCAAAGATTCATTTCGGCACTGACGGATGGAGAGCGGTTATAAGCGAGGATTTTACGTTCGAAAACGTGAAAATCACGGCACAGGCAATGGCAGACTACATAGAAAACGAAAAACGAAAGAATCATGAAAAAAGGTCCGTTCTGGTGGTTGGATACGATACGAGGTTTCTCTCCGAGAAATACGCGGAGCTTATTTCATGCGTGCTCGCCGCAAACGACATAAAAGTGGTTTTAGCGGACAGGCCGACACCGACGCCTTCGGTAAGCTTTAATATAAGACATAGAAAGTTAACCGGCGGCGTGATGATTACCGCCAGCCACAACCCCGCGCGCTATAACGGCATAAAATACAAAGATCGGTTCGGGGGCTCGGCCGGCAAAATGATAACCGACGCGATCGAGTCAGGGCTATACAAATCCAGGGTCAGGTTTATCGATAAGAAGACAGCCATGAAGAAGGGCCTGATAAAAATAGAAAATATAATTCCCCTGCACATTAACTACGTGAAGAAATTTGCCGATATGGCACTTCTTAAAAAGGCGAAACTTAAGATCCTGGTTGACAGCATGAACGGCGCGGGAGCGAATTTATTGGAAGAGGTGCTTAAGCCGACAGGTATCAGGGTTACCGCGATTAACGCCGCGAGGGACCCGTATTTCGGAGGAAGGCCGCCGGAGCCGAACGAGGTGCAATTGCGAAGTACCGCGAAGATTGTCAGAAAAGGCCGGTTCGACGTAGGCCTGGCCACGGACGGGGATGCCGACAGGCTTGGTGTAATACTTCCAAACGGTAAAATATTGAGCGGACATAAGGTCATGACGCTTCTGCTCCTGCACTTTTTAGAGGACAGGGGCGCTGCCGCCGGCGGTGTAGTGCAGACAATCTGCGGGACCGGACTGATAGATAAGATATGCAAAATTTACGGGCTGAAAAGGTATGAAACAGCGGTTGGCTTTAAATATATTGCGGAGATTTTTAATAAGCATGACATACTGCTGGGAGGGGAAGAGACGGGTGGCGTGGCGTTCAGGGGATGGCTGCCGGATAGAGACGGGATTCTCTCGGGCCTTCTTATTCTTGAGATGATAGCCGATAGAAAGGAAAGCCTCACGAAAATACTCGAAAATATAAATAAGACCTACGGCGTTTACGTTTACCGGAGGTTTGACCTGCGTTATCCGAAAGACAAAAAGAAAAAACTGATGGAGAATCTGAAAAAAACGCCCTTTAAGAAAGTGCTCGGCAAGGCGGTGGTCCGCGTTAAGTCCATCGACGGGGTCAAGTTTATACGTTCCGATACGAGTTGGCTCATGTTCCGGCCTTCCGGTACCGAGCCGAAGCTTCGCGTGTATTCCGAAGGCCGCAGCGAAAAAGAAGCGGAGCGGCTGGCAGAGTTCGGCAGGCGGTTCGCTCAATCAGTGTAATCTGTTTTAATCCGCGTAATCAATAACAAAAAATATGACACAGCTCATACTTGTAAGGCACGGACAGACGAAGTGGGATAAGGAGAATCGCGTCCAGGGCGCGCTTGATATACCCCTCGATGCGGACGGCACCAAAGAAGCGCAGAAGATTTCCGGCGAACTTTTAAAATTTAAAATCCACGCCGTTTATTCAAGCGCCGCCTCATGCAGTTTCTCCACGGCCTGTGAAATAGCGGCTCCGCACAAGGTGAAAGTCAAAAAGGCAGACGAGTTCAACGAAGTTAACCACGGCGTATGGCAGGGGCTGCTCGTAAAAGACGTAAAGAAACGCTATAAAAAACAGTATAACAGCTGGAAAACATCACCCGCTTCCGGCCGGCCGCCCAAAGGCGAATCCGTCCGCGATGCCTTTGACCGGGCGATAAGCGCGATGCATAAAATAGTAGACAAGCACAAAAACGAGAATACATGTATCGTCTCCGGTGACATGACGCTTTCAATAATTAAATGCTACCTCACAAACTCGGATATTAAAGAAATAAGGAAGTTTACACCGGAAAAAATATGGTGGGAGGTCTTCCAGCTGTGAGCCGTCCGCTGATAAGGAATTTCTCCATAATAGCCCACATAGATCACGGGAAGTCCACGCTTGCCGACAGGATAATAGAGCATACAAAGGCTGTCTCCGCAAGGGAATTTCACGATCAGCTCCTTGATGATATGGATCTGGAAAGGGAGCGCGGGATAACCATAAAGGCAAGCGCCATCAGGCTGAATTACTCCGCCAAAGACGGCAAAACTTACTGCCTCAATTTAATAGACACCCCGGGTCACGTGGATTTTACCTACGAGGTTTCGAAATCTATAGTTGCCTGCGAGGGGACACTGCTTTTAGTGGATGCTTCACAGGGCGTAGAAGCGCAGACGGTCGCGAACCTTTACCTGGCGTTGGAGCATAATCTGAGCATCATACCCGTTATCAACAAAATAGACCTGGCAAACGCTGATGTGGCTAAGGTAAAAAAGCAGATAACAAATATCCTGGGTCTGGAAAAAGATGAAATTATACTCGCCAGCGCCAAAGAGGGAAAAGGCATTTCCGAGGTTCTCGAAAGGATTATAGAAAAGATTCCCCCGCCGCGCGGCGATGCCTCCAATCCGCTCCAGGCGCTTGTGTTTGATTCCAGATTTGATACATATAAAGGGGCGATCCTTTTCGTAAGAGTATTTAATGGCCGTGTGAAGAAAGGCATGAACATAAAGATGGTGAACGCCGGCAAGGTTTATGAGGTAAAAGAAACAGGTGTCTTCAAGCCGAAGCCGACCGAAATCGGGGAACTTATCTGTGGGGAAGTGGGGTATCTCGCCTGTAACATAAGAGACGCGCGCGAAGTCGTGGTAGGCGACACGGTAACGGACAGTCAAAACCCCGCGCAGAGCGCCCTCCCCGGCTACAGAAAAGTAAACCCCATGGTCTATTGCGGGATATACCCGATTAACCCCAAGGATTTCCCGGTGTTAAAGGACGCCGTGGAAAAAATGAAGCTGCAGGACGCCTCTTTCATATTTGAGCCGGAATCTTCGATGGCTTTGGGGATGGGGTTTCGCTGCGGTTTCCTGGGGCTTTTGCACATGGAAATTATCCAGGAGCGGCTTGAGCGGGAATTCAATCTGAACCTTGTAATCACCACCCCGAGTGTTATATATAAGATATCAACACGGAAAGGGGAGGTTCTCAACATCGACAACCCCTCAAAATTTCCGCGCCCGGACACCGTAACCGATTCGGAAGAGCCGTATGCCCGCACTTTTATTCTCATACCGAAAGAGTCGATAGGCGACGTGATGAAGCTGGCCGAATCGAGGCGCGCCGTATACAGGAGCACGGAATTTCTCGACGAGGAAAGGGTGAAGCTTGTCTACGAGATGCCGATAACCGAAATCATAACCGATTTCTACGACAGGATAAAATCGATCACAAAAGGCTACGGCTCGCTCGACTACGAAATGATAGATTACAGAAAGACCGAGATAGTAAAACTCGACGTTCTTGTGAACGGCGAACCCATCGACGCGCTGTCAGTGCTTGTGAATAAAGAAAAGGCGGCTCTTAAGGGAAGGGCCCTTGTAAAAAAATTAAAAGAAACAATACCGCGCCATCTTTTTAAAATTGCCATCCAGGCGTCTATAAACGGCAATATAATCGCAAGGGAAGACGTGAGCGCGCTCGGCAAGAACGTTACGGGAAAATGCTACGGCGGGGATATTACGCGGAAAAGAAAACTCTGGGAAAAACAAAAAAAGGGCAAGAAGCGCATGAAGCAGTTCGGACAGGTGCAGATTCCGCAGGAAGCTTTCTTTGCCGCATTAAAAACGTAAGAAAGGAAAACATGCCGAAATATAAAACCTGGCAGTACTGGCGTGACGAGTGGGTAAAACCGGTTTTGTACGCCCTTGTCATCGCGCTTTTCATAAGGACATTTATAGCGCAGCCGTTTAAGATCCCGACCTCGTCGATGGTGCCTACATTCAAGCCGGGCGACAGGATATTCGTAAATAAGTTTATTTACGGAGCTCAAATCCCATTTACCGGCATACACTTTCCGAAGCTCAGGGAGCCGGAACGCGGGGACATTATAGTTTTTATCTCGCCCGTCGAACGTAAAAAATATTTAGTAAAGAGGCTCGTGGGTAAACCCGGGGATACCGTCGAAATAAAGAATCATCGTTTACGCATAAACGGCGAGCCTCTCCGCGAGCCGCAAATTTTCAGGAGCATAGAGTATTACAATATGGGCGAATACCCCACCTCGCAAGGAAGCGTGAAAGTACCGCCGGGATCTTATTACGTCCTGGGTGATAACAGCCGGAATTCCGTTGACTCGCGGTACTGGGGTTTTGTTCCTAAAAAAAATGTAGCCGGTAAGGTGTTTCTCATACATTGGCCGATTGGAAGGATACGGGTAGTTAAGTAAGCGCCATGAATATCGCTAACAAAATCACGATTTTAAGAATATTGCTGGTTCCGCTTTTCATAGCGTTTACTCTTTATTCAAGATGGGAAGCGGCGCTTGTTATCTTTGTCATAGCGGCGGTAAGCGACGGAATAGACGGCTACATAGCCAGGGCCGCAAAGCAGAAGACCGAACTCGGGAAGATCCTGGACCCGATAGCCGATAAGCTTCTTATCCTGAGCGCTTTCATATGCCTTAGCGTTGTGAAAGGGGTGCCGCCGGAATTAAAATTACCGCCGTACGTGCCCATCGTTATAATTTCCCGGGATGCCATCATCGTACTCGGCGCCCTTGTTATCTATTTGATAAAAGGAAGCCTCGAGATAAGGCCCACGCTGATAAGCAAGGTTACCACGTTTTTTCAGATGCTTACAGTGGTAAGCGTTCTGCTCAAGCTCGCGCTGTCACCGGTATTATGGAATATTGCGATCGTCCTTACGATCCTCTCGGGCATTGAGTATGTTATGAAAGGAAACAAGGTCCTGAATGGAAAATAGCGGCATACCCGTAGTGTCGATTGTCGGAAGGCCGAATGTCGGAAAGTCAAGTCTCTTCAACCGCATTGTGGGAAAGCGGCACGCGGTTGTCGAGGAAAGAGAGGGCACGACGCGGGACAGGATTGAAAAGCCGGTAACGATCAGGGGCAAGCGTTTGATGCTGGTGGATACCGGTGGATTCCTGCTTTCGGGCGAGGACGAGATATACCCGCTCGTCAAGAAACAGGTTGAAAAAGCCGTGGGGCTTTCCGATGTTCTTTTATTCCTGACAGACGGCGCCTCCGGGCTTTTACCGCTTGACGTTGATTTAGCGCGCGAGCTGCGCAAGTCGGGAAAAAAAATAGTGCTGGCCGTAAACAAGATTGACAACGAAAAAATAAAGCAGGAGAACCTTTACGATTTCTACCGGCTTGGCCTGGGCGAGCCCTTCGGCATCGCCTGCCTTCACAACCGCGGCCTGAAAGAGCTTATTAACGGGGTTATGGATCTTCTTCCGGAGCGCTCGGCGGCCGAAATCGAAAAAACGCAGCCTATTAAAATCGCCATTGTAGGAAGGCCGAATGCAGGCAAGTCGTCTTTTCTGAACGAGGTGCTAAAGGAGGAAAGGGCTATTGTTCACGAGAAGCCCGGCACGACCAGGGATTCCATAGATACTTATTTAACTAAGGACGGGATCTCGTTTCTGCTCATCGACACCGCCGGCATAAGGCATCATAAAAAGGTCAGGACCGCGGTGGATATTTACAGCATGATGAGGGCAAGGGACTCGATAGACCGCTCGGATGCGGCGCTTCTTTTGATCGACGGCATGGAGGGCGTTACCGCGGACGACATAAAGATTTTCAATTATATCCGGGAAAGCGGCAGGGGCTGCGCCATAATAATAAACAAATGGGATCTCGTAAAAGGGATAGAGACCTCTCGTTATGAAAGGGCCGTCATAAAACGCCTTCCGGATGCGAGGAATTTTCCTATCGCATTTATCTCGGCAAAGACGGGAAGGGGTGTCTTGAAAGCATTCAACCTTGTTCTTGCCATAAAGACAAACTGGGATCTTTTCATAGATGCCGAAACGTTAAGGGATTTTATAGATGAGATAAAACCGGAAAAGGTCACCATGACGCGTCACAGGCGTTCGCTCAGATTTTACTGTATGACACAGGCAAATACCTTCCCGAAGGAATTTTTCATTTTTGTAAATGATTTAAAAACCATAACTCCGGCGCATACCGCTTTTATAGAAAACAGGCTGAGGGAGAGATTTCCCCTTCTCGGGGTGCCGGTGAAGGTAATTTACAAAAGACGGCAGCGAACCATGCCCGCCGGACGGAAGAGAAGAGGTAAATAATGGTAAATCTGGCGATATCATTGATCCTTGCCTATCTAATCGGGTGCATACCTACGAGTTTTATCTTTGCGAAGATGCTAAAGGGCAAGGACATAAGGCAGCACGGAAGCGGCAATGTCGGCGCCACAAACGTCTTCAGGGTTGTGGGAAAACTTCCGGCCTTACTTGTCCTGTTCATAGATGTATTTAAAGGAAGCTTTGCCGTATTTTTTCTACCTACGATATTTTTTAATAACACAATAGGCATGACAACAGGACCGGAAGTCTATAAGATTCTTTTGGGGCTCTGTGTAATAAGCGGCCATGTATGGAACGCGTTTCTCGGCCTGAAAGGCGGAAAGGGCGTCGCAACGGCAGCCGGCGTGCTTCTTGTACTGGCCCCTAACGCGTTAATAGCGAGCCTTCTTGTGTGGACTTTTGTTTTTTTCCTGTTCCGGATTGTTTCGGTTGCGTCTATTGCCGCGGGTATATTTTTACCCGTGTTCGCCCTTCTGTTTCGCCATTCGATTTATTTCGTTTTATTCTGTGTTTTTCTTTGTATCATGGGCGCATATAAGCATAAGGCAAATATAAGGCGTTTAGTAAGGGGCGAGGAGAAAAAACTATTTTGAAAAACAAAGGGAGGGTTGAGTGAAAAAAATATTTCTGGTTTTTCTGGTTCTTTGTTTTGCGGCGGTTTCTTACGCCGGCGAACGAAACGTGTATGAAATGTTTAAGGAAAAGCCCCACATAAAGGTATACCTGAAAGAGGTTACGAGCGAAACGGAAAACCCGGATATCAAAATAAGCGAGTTCAAACGTATTTTTGACGATGTCCACAGGAAAAGGATAGGCATCAAATTCGTGCCGGTGGAGAGTGGGGATGAGGCGGATGTTATTGTGACGGCAAATATTGAAAGGTATGTTTTTACGAAAAAGGTGGCTCCGAGCCTGTTCGGCGTCGCGGCGCTTGTCGCGGATACCTTAGCGCCGAAAAGCTCTGCCAAGCTCGTTGTCGATTATAAGGTAACCGATCCCATGACGGGTAAGCTTATAACCGAATTCAAGGATTTTACTACGGATGCTAGGCGCCCCGTAAAAAACATGGAGGAAGGAAGTAAGGCCTTCGAGTTTGCCGCAATGAAGAACATAAACAGGTTTATCTACAAAACCTTCTGTGAGCAGAAAACAAAAGCGCACCACGTAATGGACTAGGATAGAGCCGATCAGTTGGCATACGAAGATCCACTCCCCCGTGGGGTATATTATGGGAGTGTATTTATGTCCAATCTCCCAGATGAGCAAACCAGAGTAGATACACCCCCACCATAGCAAAAACATGATATTTTCGCAACCTTTCTGTCATTGCGAGGTCCGCGAAGCGGACCGAAGCAATCTCAGTACTTAATCTCAATGATGTTGCTTGATTCTTTCACATCAAAGAACGCATGCCCCGGGAACTTATAACCTCCTTCTTTGAGCTTGTAACCCGTATGGCGCCTGTTAAAGTTGTAATATCGCATAAATGCGTATAGCTCTTCGTTAAGCGCTTCTATCGAGGCGTAGGGGTTCTGCAATCTGCATAAGTAGAACTCCTGCCAGATGGTTTGATTAAGCCTCTCGGCATAACCACTGGTCCAGGGATGGGCGACTTTAGTGACAGTGTGTCTTATACCGTTAGCTTTTAAAGCATTTGTAAAAGAGCTATCGCGACCTGTCTGTTTTATATTATAGAATTCCGTTCCCCGGTCCGTCAAAACCCTTTTAATTTTGCGTGTCGGAACAGAGCCCCTTATATGGTTCATAAAAAAGTCCACCGCATTATCGGATGTCTTGCTGCGACATATCCAAGCCCAGCCATAGCTGGAATATGTATCGCACGCCGTATACTGCCAGATTTTACCCAATCCCTTGACGGAGGCGGTAAACGTATCGATGCTTACCAGTTCTCCGGGAGTATGAGATTCTACATGCCTGTCTTTGGCAAGGAGAAGTTGATTTTCCTTTTGTGTTAAAACAGGCCTGCCCTGATAATGTGCCCACAATCTTCTCTTGCGCCTGGTATTAAGATCTTCTTTTTTAAGGAAGTTCCATACAGCGTGAGGGGATACCGTTGGAACCTGCTCATATGCGATTCGTTGTGGTCCATGGGTAGGGTTTTGGTAGATATACTGCAGTATTCTTATTCTTTGATCCCAAGCTAACGCATGCGGCATGCGAGGCTTCTTCCGGGGCTTATCTTTCAATCCCTCATCAGCGTATTTTATGAATCTCTTTCTGTATTTAAAAAATGAAGTTTTGCCAATACCATATTTTTGCTGAACTTCTTGCCATGTTAATCTTTTCCATCTCCAGTCCTCAAAGGCCTGTTTCAAAAGCCTAAAACCGATCTTTCTATTATCCATAAACAACTCCTTTCTCACAAGAACCCTAGATACAATATACCATACAAATCAACCCAATCTAGTTCGCGCTAGTGGGGAATAGATGATTTAGGTTAGGGTATAAAAAAGATAGTTACCCGGGCTTGACGCTCGCCCGGTTCTCAGGTATACTTGAATTGAACCCGAGAAAGCCTTGAAGACTTTCGTGGTCGAGGGGCGATTTTTTATTTTCTATAATTAAAAAGATTTAAAAAGTGCTTACAGGAGAGGGGCTCAAGATGAGAGAGCTGATATTCAAGAACCTGACAATTCCCACTTCGCGAAAAAGGGACGTTTCAGTTGAGGAAATTGCGGAGAGAAACGGCCTGGTTTCCTCGACAACGAAAAGGTCCATGTACTTCATACGCGGTTCCCGCAGGATCAAATCCAGTGATGAGCTGAAGCACTGGGTAGACAGGCGCAGGAAAGACGCGGGCCTGAATAAGAAATTCTTCCATATCCTGCGCGAGTATTCTGACCACGACAAGGAAGACAAATTGACATGTAAGATGAGGGGATCTTTCTACGTGATTTCGGGCGAGTCCGTATATAACATAGTTTTTGTGCACGCGATAAAAATAAAGATACGCAAATTGCGATAATAAAGGAGAGGCAAAATGGATCTACATCATCTGCACCTGGAAAGCGCAAAAGGCTTGATACACATGGTGGTATTTCTTGCGATCCTTTTCAAGATCCATGTGATCGACAAGAAATTATGCCTGCTTGAGAAAACAGTCACAAACAAATAAAGCCCGCGGCAATTTATTAAAGCGGGGCTTTTTTGGGGGGGGCGTAGAGTTTACGCTCCTCTTTTTTTGGTCACAAAAGTTGACTTAGCGTTATATATATGGTATTATTTGGGTATATCATGAAGATGAAAGCACAGATAGCGGTTATCGGAGACGGCGGCTGGGGGACGACTGTAGCCATACTTCTCGCCAATAAGGGGTACGACGTTACCTTGTGGGGGGTGTTTCCCGATTATGTATCCGTTTTGAAAAAAGAAAGGGTCAATCGAAAGTTTCTTCCCGGAATAAAGATACCCGGGAGCGTCCGCTTTACATCCGAGGCGGTCGATATAAAGAAAAGCGCGATAGCGGTAATCGCCATACCGTCGAAATATCTGCGCGGGACCTTAAGCGTATTTAGGGGAAAAATCGGCGAAAAGGCGGTTTCACTTACAAAGGGCATCGAGGAAGATACCCTTAAGAGGCCCTCCGAGGTTATAGCGGATGTTTTGGGACCTCTCAAAATAGCAGCCGTTTCGGGGCCGACGATATCATTTGAGGTAGCGCGCAGTCTCCCGACCACCGTTGTGGCGGCTTCCGGAGACGAGGCGTTTGCCGTGGAAGTGCAGAATATTTTTACAACGCCGAATTTCAGGGCTTATACCTCCGGCGATATTATAGGCGTAGAACTGGGCGGCGCTTTGAAAAATATCATAGCCATAGCAGCCGGTATTTCTGACGGAATGGGCTTTGGCGTAAACGCGAAGGCCGCGCTTCTTACCAGGGGCCTGGCTGAGATAATCCGTTTCGGGGTAAAAATGGGCGCGAAGAAAGAGACGTTTTTCGGGTCAAGCGGCCTGGGCGACCTTGCCACGACGTGCATTAGCAGCCATTCGAGAAACCGATGGTTCGGGCAGGAAATCGCTAAAGGAAGAAAATTGAAAGATATTCTCAAAGAAACCGAGATGATAGTCGAAGGCGCGACCACGGTCAGGTCCACTTACGAGCTGTCTAAAAAAACCGGCGTGGAACTGCCCATAACGCAGAAAATTTACGAACTTTTGTATCACGATAAAAAGCCGGAGGATGCTGTAAGGGAGCTCATGACACGGGCTCTCAAACAGGAGGAATTATGAGAGCCGTTAATGTAGGACTTATAGGGTTCGGGACCGTAGGAAAAGGTGTCGTAAAGACACTACTTTCGAAAAAGAAAATTCTCGAAGCAAAATCCGGCGTCTCTGTCAGGCTGGCCAAGATAGCTGACAAGGACTTAAGATCCAGCCGTGGCGTGCGCGTTCCGGGGAAGCTTCTCACCAGAGACGTAAACTCAGTGATAAAAGACAAAAATATAGACGTCATCGTAGAACTGATAGGCGGCATTCACCCGGCGAAAGAGATTATCCTGAAAGCGTTATCGCTTGGGAAGCGTGTTGTTACGGCAAATAAAGCGCTCCTTGCCGAATACGGCAGGGAGATATTTACCGCGGCATCGCGTTTTCAGAGCTCGATAGGTTTTGAGGCGAGCGTGGGCGGCGGCATACCGATTATCGCCCCCTTAAAAAATTCGCTGGTTTCAAATGACATACAGCTTGTATACGGGATACTTAACGGCACTTCAAATTTTATCCTTAGCAGGATGTCCGAAGAGAATTGCACGTTTGGCGAGGCGTTGAAAGACGCAATAGCAAGGGGTATAGCCGAGAAAAACGCGAAATTAGACATAAGCGGCGTAGACTCATGCCACAAGCTCGCTATATTAGCGTTAGTGGGATTCGGTTTTAGTGTTAAACCAAAAGATATCTACGTTGAAGGCATTGAGGGTCTGGATTCGGCGGATATGCAGTACGCTAAAAGCTGGGGCTATGACATTAAGCTGCTGGCCATAGGTAAGAAAGTCGGCTCAGCGCTGGAACTTAGGGTCCACCCGACTTTGATTTCACTAAAAAGCATTCTGGCAGGCGTAAAAGGGGAAAATAACGCTATATTCGTCAGGGGCGATATGATAGGAGAGACGCTTTTTTACGGCAAAGGCGCCGGCAGTCTTCCGACAGCGAGTTCCGTTGTGAGCGACATTATGAAAATCGCCGAGGACATAGGCGTGAAAAGGCCGGCAAAACCCTTTAAACTGGAATTCAACAGCGGCGTGAAAAAGATCCGCAAAATTAACGATTTGAACGTCCGGTATTATGTCAGGTTTTCTGCCATTGACAGGCCCGGCGTTTTATCAGGGATTTCCGACATACTGGCGCAGAACGGGATAAGCATAGCCACTGTTTCGCAGAAGGAGAGAAAAAAGGGCCAGCCGATCCCCATAATAATGCTGACACATTACGCGAACGAAGGCAAAATGAATAAAGCGCTGGCGAAGATAAACAAGCTGCCGTTTATAACTAAAAAAAGCGTAAGGATAAGGATCGTTAGGTAACTCAGGGTAAGGATCGGGGAATAAACGTGGGAATAATAGAGAGATACAGGGAATACCTGCCGGTAACGGATAAAACTCCGGTAATTTCATTGAACGAGGGAAATACCCCGCTTATAAGAGCGGCGTATATCGAGAGCCTGCTCGGTAAAGGCGCGGAGGTTTATCTCAAATGTGAAGGATCGAATCCGACAGGTTCTTTTAAGGACAGAGGCATGACCCTTGCCATATCAAAAGCTATCGAAGAAGGCTCCGGGGCCGTTATTTGCGCATCGACGGGAAATACATCCGCTTCCGCCGCGGCGTTTGCCTCGCGCGCTAAAATAAAATGTATTGTTTTAATACCGGAGGGTTCGATTGCCCTGGGGAAGCTCGCCCAGGCGCTTATACACGGCGCTAAAGTTTTAGCGGTAAAGGGAAATTTCGATGACTGTCTGAAACTCGTAAAAGACATCGCCGAAAAATATCCTATTACCCTGGTAAATTCCTTAAACCCCTACAGGATTGATGGGCAGAAGACAGGCGCCTTTGAAATTTGCGATTACATGAAAGCCGCGCCCGATTACCATGCTATCCCCGTGGGAAACGCCGGCAACATAACCGCCTACTGGATGGGCTACAAGGAGTACAAGCGAAAGGGCAGGATAGATAATCTGCCGAAAATGATCGGATTCCAGGCGGAAGGCGCCGCGCCCATAGTAAAGGGCCATGTCGTGAAAAGCCCCAAAACTATAGCGACCGCAATAAAAATAGGAAATCCGGCAAGCTGGAAAAGTGCGCAAGTCGCGCGTGATGAATCGGGCGGTCTGATAGAGGCGGTAAGCGATGCCGAAATTTTAAACGCGTATAAACTGCTTGCGTCGAAAGAGGGCGTATTCGTAGAGCCGGCTTCGGCCGCAAGCGTTGCGGGAGTATTGAAAAAAGCGAAGAAAGGCTATTTCAGAGATCCGAAGCCCAAAATAGTATGTGTATTGACCGGACACGGATTGAAGGATCCGGATAGGGCGATAGCGAGCATCAAGAAGCCGAAGGTATTGCCGGTGAAGCTGAATGCCGTGGTAAGGGAAATTAGGTTTTGATTGGGCGGGGCCCTCGCTTTGCTTGAGGATGGGAGCGTGGTGAGATTCGGGACGTGGCGCAGCTTGGCTAGCGCGCTTGCTTGGGGTGCAAGAGGTCAGCGGTTCGAATCCGCTCGTCCCGACTCTACAGTTTGTGGTTTTTTTAGGGGAAGGTTCTAAATATGAAGTACATAGTCCTGGTCGGTGATGGGATGAGCGGCCGGCCGCTTGATGACTTGAACGGCCGTACGCCGCTTGAGGTTTCCCACTGTCAGAATATGGATGAAATCGTAAAAAAGGGCAAGATCGGTACCGCCCTAACTATTCCCAAAGGCATGACCCCGGCCAGCGATGTTGCGAATCTCTCGATACTCGGCTACGACCCGAAGAAATACTATTCCGGAAGAGGACCGCTGGAGGCTGAAAATATAGGAGTGGACTTAAGCGAAAATGACATTGCTTTCAGGTGTAACCTTATTACCGAAGCCGGGGATAAAATGATAGATTACTCCGCGGGCCACATAACCAC
>Ga0208325_1000104_pt1 | contig 23035 bp, 17 predicted proteins | sample PL_2010_330m_FD_185486 | JGI IMG/M metagenome (GOLD analysis project Ga0208325, IMG submission 185486) | Freshwater microbial communities from Powell Lake, British Columbia, Canada to study Microbial Dark Matter (Phase II) - PL_2010_330m... | ecosystem: Environmental > Aquatic > Freshwater >...
CTACGAGGTTTCAACCTACGAGGTTTCAACCTACGAGGTTGTATTGAGGGTTGTAATTATCGCACTTTAAGCGCCGCGATACTTAATATTGCGAAGATGGCGGCGACTATTAAAAAACGCGTCGTAATTTTGGCCTCATGCCATCCTTTTATTTGAAAATGGTGATGAATCGGGGTCATGAGAAAAACACGTTTTTTTGTCGTTTTGAAATACGTAACCTGAATAATAACCGACAGCGCTTCAAAAACCAGAACCGCACCCGCGAGAAGTAAAAGAAATTCCTTTTTAATCAGAACGCTTATTATCGCGATCGTACCGCCGAGAGAAAGAGCTCCGGTGTCTCCCATAAATATTGTGGCGGGATAACTATTGAACCAAAGAAAACCTAATCCCGCTCCCATCAGCGCCGCGCAAAAGACAGCAAGTTCCCCCGCGCCGGGAAGATAAAAAATATGCAGATATTCGCTCAAATTGACATGACCTGTTATATAGCTGAAGACCGCGTATGTAAATGTGACAAATATGACACATCCGACAGCTAAACCATCGAGTCCATCGGTAAGATTTACCGCGTTTGAGGACCCGACGATCACGATAAGTATGAAAATTATGTAGAGAATACCGAGATTACACACACTGTTTTTAATGAATGGAAGATAGAGATCCGCCCCAATCGCTTCATTTTGCAACACAAAAATCCCTACTATAAGAGCAATAATGATCTGCCCTGCCAATTTGCTCACTCCGCGAATACCTTTAGAACTTTTATTTTTGAGTTTCATAAAATCGTCCAGAAACCCGACCAGTCCCAACCAGATCATCCCGGCCATTGTCAATAAGACGTAACTGTTGTCCAAACGACACCACAAAAGTGAAGACACAACGACAGAAACAATGATTAAAATTCCGCCCATCGTAGGCGTTCCTTCTTTGTGTTTATGTAAGTTATATATTTCCTCCACATGTTCCCTACGAACATATTGCCCAATCTTAAACGCTCGAAGCCATTTAATTATCACCGGTCCTATGCTCACACAAATAACAAAAGACGTAAAAGCCGCAAGCCCCGCTCGAAACGTTATATATTTAAAAACGTTAAATCCGAACCAAAATTCTTTTAACTGGTATAAAAAGTGGTATAACACTTAATCACTTCCTCCATTTTTGATACGCGGGATCCTTTTACAAGCACGGTAGTATCCGCGTCCGCCATTTTATTTACCATTTTTGCCGCGCTTCCGGCATCTTCCGCGTAAATAATATTCCCGGGATTCATCCCTGATTCTTCAGCCGCGGCGGCAATCTCTCTCGCGCGGGTTCCGAGAACAACAAGAAAATCAATATTCTTCCGGGCTATACTCTTGCCTATTTCTCTATGCAAAATTCTGCTTTCACCGCCAAGTTCTGACATATTTCCCGCGACAACGCCTTTTTTATTTGAGTTAACGGATTTTAAAAATTTAAGCGCGCATTCAAAAGAATCCGGATTGGCGTTGTACGAATCATTGATAAAAGTACAACCACCGGAAACTATTTTTTCCAGTCTCATTTTCGGAAGACGTGTTCTCTGCAACGCTTCACATATCCGATCATACTTAATGCCAAATTTTTCCGCCACAAGTATCGCGGCAGAGGCATTATAAACATTGTGGGCGCCGGGAACCGGCAGATAATATTTTTTACCGCTTAAACAAAACTCATATCCATCATTCTTTTTGCGGATTTCTTCAAGCACATTATCACTTTGTGTATCCGTTCCAAAAAAAGAAATCGAAATCTTTTCCGAACAAACATCTCTCAAAAAAATGTCATCTTTATTAAGAAAAGCTTCTCCGTCAATCGGAAGAAAATCCAATAGTTTCCGTTTCTCGTCAAAAACGCCTCTTAAGTCATTCAATCCGTCTAAATGACCGCGTCCGATGTTTGTGATAACGGCCGCGTGCGGCGCTACAATACCTGATAGAGTAGATATTTCACCGGGGCGGTTCGTTCCAAGCTCAATAACCGCAATATCAAAATCATCAATCAAACGAAAAAGAGTCAGACTTACACCAATAATATTGTTAAAAGATGCCGGACTTTTTAGAACTCGATATTTTTCTGAAAGAATATCCGCCAGTATATTCTTAACTGTCGTTTTTCCATTTGTTCCGGTTACGCAAATGAACGGTATCTTCGATTCTTTCCTTATTGCCGCGGCGATATCACTCATCGCTTTCATCGAATCTTTGACAACAATAACACACGCGTTTTTTTGTTTGAACAACTCCCCATCGGCATTTTCGACGATTACACCACTCGCGTTTTTTTGAACCGCCCGGGAGACAAAATCATGTCCGTCGTATCGATCCCCTTTAATCGCGATAAAAAACTGTCCACTCTTGATTGTTCTTGAATCAATTGAAAATCCGGCAGTAATTTTTTCTTCTTTATTGCCAAAGATTAATTCCCCTCCCGTAATTTCAACAATTTTTCTGGCCGTAAAACAAATCATAATATTCGTAGGGGCGCGGTTCCCGCGCCCTTTACCTTTTTATTCGAACATGGTTCCCGCGCTCTTTATCATTATTTGAATGCGAAATTATTGGTCGGGAACCCCCCCGCCCCTATAAATCAATCAGTCAACAATATCCCATTTTCTTTAACGCCTCTTCTGCAACTTTTTTATCATCAAACGGCAAAATCTCGTTTTGCATGATCTGATAATTTTCGTGACCTTTGCCGGCGATAAGAACGATATCTCTTTCTCCGGCAGTACTTACCGCTTCATGTATCGCGCGCCGACGCGGCTCTATTATACTATAATTATTTTTGCCGGCCATCCCTTTTTCAATGTCATCCAATATGCTCTTAGCACATTCGCCTCTCGGATTGTCATTTGTAATTATTACCAGATCTGAGAGCTCACTCGCAAGGCGCCCCATTACCGGACGCTTTGACTTGTCCCTGTCTCCCCCGCACCCGAAAACACAAATGAGTTTACGGGGAGCGAGCCGCTTAAGAGCCGATAAAACGTTTTTCAACGCGTCCGGCGTATGCGCGTAATCAATAAAAATTTTAAACGGGGCATGGCTCTTAACGCGATCAAGCCTTCCCGGAGGGGCGGAAAAATTTTCAATACCTTTTTTTATCGCTGTCAGATCCATTTTAGGCGCAACAAATACGCTTACAGCAGCCAATATATTATAAACATTGAATTCTCCGACGAGTTTCGTTTTAATCGAAACGGTTCCAACCCCTTCCACTTTTATATCAAATTCCGTTCCATTCGAAAAAAAACGTAAATTCTCCGCGCGAATGTTCGCTTTTTCTTTTATTCCGAAAGAAATAAGTTTCGATGCCTTAATTTTAGTAGAGATGCTCATAACCACAAAATCATCCGCGTTTAATATTGCCGCGCCGCGCGGTTTAAGATTTTTGAATATACGCGTCTTGTCATTAAAATATGCTTGCATATTTTTATGATAATCCAAATGTTCCGGAGTTATATTCGTAAACACCGCCGAATCTAACGCTATGCCTAAAATCCTACCCTGACTAAGCGCGTGAGAAGAGATTTCCAAAGCTACGGACTTTTTTCCATCCGCGACCATTTCCGCAAACATTCGGTTAAGCGTCACGACATCCGGAGTTGTTAAAGTCGACCGTTTCAATTTATTTGCGGTTTCTTTTGTAAAAACCGTACTGACAAATCCGCTTCTCAATCCCAAAACGTCCGAGATCGCGTCTATCAAAAATACACACGTAGTTTTTCCATTAGTTCCCGTTACACCATGAACTCGAAGCTTACCGGACGGATCTCCGAAAACATCCTTAGCGGCGAGAGCTATCGCGCTTTTCGTATCTTCACAAACTATAAACTTCTCCCGCGCCACTTTCTCAAAATTTCCCGGAATTTTTTCGCAATAAACCGCACTCGCTCCTTTTTTAAGCGCCTCTTGAATATGATCATGCCCGTCATAAACCGAACCTTTTACCGCAAAAAAAATATCTCCCGGCGTCACTTTACGCGAATCCGTTTTTATGTTCGTTTTATCCAATTTTGTGATTTTTGTCATTTTTTGTTTTTTTAGCAAAAATTTACCTTTTACATAGTTTAAGATGATACTTTTGTTGAATCCTTTGAATCCATATATTGCAATACGCGTTCGGCCATCTTTTTAAATGCCGGAGCCGCGACAACTCCTCCAAAATATACCGGATGAGGATCAAAAACAGTAACAACTATACTTAAAACCGGCGCGTCTGCCGGAGCGATACCAATAAAAGTCGCGTCATACTTATTAGCAAAATACCCGCCGTCCGGGTTAACTTTTTGGGCGGTTCCGGTTTTTCCGGCCATCTGATACAAATCGGAAACGGCACGCCGGCCGGTACCGGCAACAACCGCGTATTTTAAAATTTCCCTCATTTTAACACAAGTTTCTTCTTTAAGCACCCGACGCCTCACGGTTGGCTTAAATTTCCGGTACACTCCGCCTTCCCATGTGGTTATTTTATCCACGATGTACGGTTTTACCAAATATCCGCCGTTGGCAATTGTGCTCATCGCCGCCGCCAGTTGAATAGGCGTCACCGCTATGCCTTGTCCGATAGGTATGGTCGTTATGTCACTCTTTGACCATGCGGAGAAAGGACGGCTGATACCATTAACTTCACCGGGCAATGAAACAGACGTCTTCTCGCCGAATCCAAAGCGCCTTATATAATTATATAATTTTTTCCCGCCGAGTTTTTTTGCCGCTTTTACCGTGCCGATGTTACTCGATTTACCTATCACTTCACGAAATGTAAGATCCCCGAATTTATGAAAATCATGCAAAACTCTGCCTGCAACTCGATAGCTTCCTTTTTCACAATAAAACTTATCATCCAAATCGACAAGACCTTCATTTATAACCGCGCTTGCCGTAATTATTTTAAAAACACTTCCAGGTTCATAAACATTGGAAATGGCCTTATTTTTTAAAACTTCCTGCCGAACCTTTTCAAAATTGTTTAAATCATAACCGGGATAATTCGCTAAGGCCAAAATTCTGCCGGAGGCAGGATCCATAACTATTGCTGAAGCTCCGCTAGCTTTATATTTACGCGCTTGTTTCGAAAGTTCCTCTTCAGTTATGTATTGTATGACGCTATCGATTGTCAGTACAATATTAAACCCATTCTCCGCCGGGATTGAATCCTTATCATTAAACAGAACAGTTTCACTTTTCGCGTCCTTTATCAGATGCCTGTATCCCGATTTTCCTCTAAGTTTTTCATCAAACTCAAGTTCAATACCTTCCAACCCATTATTGTCAATTCCAACAAACCCTATTACATGCGCGGCCATAGCGTCACCGGCATATTCCCTTTTGTTTTCCGTTAAAAAATCCACACCTTTAAGTTGCTGTTTTTTAATTTTTTTCGCAAGTTTCTCGTCAATTTTCCGTTTGATCCAAATAAACGCTTTTTGTTTATCTATTTTTTTCGCTAAAATACTCTTGTCCATACGCAAAATTCTTGAAAGTATGGATGCTGTTCGTTTTTTGTCGGTTATCATTCTCGGATTACAATATACACTTGGAACTTCGAGATTTACGGCCAACGGCTCCATGTCAGAATCGTATATTACGCCGCGTTGCGGTTTTATTTCGAGCACCTTATTATGCTGATCGGAAGCCATCCTGGTAAACTTTTCGCACTCGGTAATCTGCAAAAAGAAAAGACGAAAAAAAAGCACCGAGATAAACACCATTACAAATAGAAACACCACATATTTGCGGGTTTTGAACATCATTCCTCACTATTTTTCCGCGGGTTCGGGTGTGTTTATTCGCGGGGTTCGGCTTCGGCACTCAACGTGAAAAGATCAAAAAACTTTTCGATCAAACTCCCGCCAAAAGACTTCTCAAAAGTTTCACTGGAAGCAATCTGACAGTTATTTTTCCGTCCGGTTTTGTGAGCGGCAAACTCAATTTCTTCTCCGCTGAGCGAGATAAGAAGATTTCTGGGAGATTCCAGTTTGGATAGATTATACATTAACTTCGAATTTTGGTCAACGACACGCGCTAAGTCTTTCCTGTTTTTCTGAAGGTTATACCCTGTTTTGACGATTTCAACCCGCTGATGGACATATCCAACGGCTATCAACGTAACCAATATTCCCATTGATATAAACTTATGAAATTTCATCACTTACACTCTTTCCGCGCATCGCAATTTTGCGCTTCTTGCCCTTGAATTTGTCCGAATTTCATCTCTTCCGGGGATAATGGGCTTTTTTGTAATAATTTTAATCTTTTCCTCCCGAGCGGCATCTTTGAATAAGTTTTTTATTATTCTGTCTTCAAGAGAATGAAACGAAATAACACATATTCTCGCACCCGCGGCTAACGACCCTATTGCTTCATGAACACCAACCCTCGCCGAATCAAGCTCATCGTTAACATATATCCTTAATGCTTGAAAAGTCCTCGCGGCCGGATGTAAACGTACCTTACGATATTTCCGCCCCACAGCCGCCAATATTACCGATGTCAATTCTTTCGTTGTTTCTATTCTTTTTTTCGCGCGCGCGCGAACTATTCCGCCGGCAACAAGCCCGGCATGCCGTTCTTCTCCGTATTCCCTAATAATCTCAGCAAGCTCATCCTTACTGAAATTATTCACAACACCACACGCACTCATATCTTGACTATCGCTAAAACGCATATCCAACGGACCGTCTTTCAAAAAACTAAATCCTCGTTCCGCTTCATCTATCTGAGAAGAAGAAACACCAAGATCAAAAATCGCCCCATTCACCTTATCCACACCCGCTATGCGCAAGATATCGCCAACATGTCGAAAATTATCGTTCACCCACACTATACGGCTCTTAAATTCAGATAAACGCTTTTTCGCGTTTTTTATCGCCTCCGGATCACGATCAACCGCGATAAGCTTCCCGCGAGGACCTATCTTTTCCAAACATTGAGCGGCATGTCCCCCGCCGCCCAATGTCGCGTCCAAAACGACATCTCCCGACGCAAGCTTCAAACATTCCATCACCTCTTGTAAAAGAACCGGAAGATGCAAAAAAAATCCTTTCATCTAAAAGTTGCCATTTTCATCAAAACCTTGACAGCAAACTTGATAAATCAAGCCCCTACTTAAAAAAACTACTCATCATACCGCATTGTCTTTTATAAAATTTGCTGTAAGAATTAACCAAATCGTTTTTTGAAGAAACGCGCGAACCTCTCTTTTTTTTACTGGACGGCTTCTCTTTTCCGTAAATCGATCCGCCGAAAGAACAAGCTTGTAAATATTTTTTTTTCATGGAGAACACCGCCAATCTGTTTTTCTCAATTTTCGCGCGCCGAACTGAAAACAAAAAACTATATACATCCCTTAGCTCTTACCTGTTTTTTTTTGCCCAGTTTTGACGAAGAAATAACATATCTTTTCACTCCTAAATGTGAAGTGCCGGAAGGAAGCGCTCTCGCCTTTTTAATCCTCTCCACCATATTCACACAATTAACAAACTCTACTTGTTTTTTATGAAACTTTATCGCGTATCTTCTATACATCTTGCGCCTCCTTATCCGGTTTCTTGAAGTAAAGTATCCTTGATTTTTTTACCGGTTAACTAAACATCTAAAAGATTTTCAGCAATATCTTCGTAACTATCTTTGGAAGTTTTATAAAAATTTTTCCACACATCTTTGTCCCATATTTCGATACGATCAGATACGCCTATAATCATTATCTCTTTCGTGAGTCCCGCGTATTGTTTTAAATAATCAGGAACAAGCACACGCCATTGTTTATCCGGAACAGCTTCACTCGCCCCGGAAAAAAACATGCGCCTGAATTTTCTTACTTCTTTTTTGGTAAACGACATTGACTTGAATTTATTTTCCTGAAGCTTCCATTCGGGTTCAGCAAACATAAACAAACACTTATCCAACCCGCGAGTAATGTAAAACTTCTCAATACACAATTCCTCAACAGCATCGCGAAAACGAGCAGGTATGATCAACCTATTTTTCTTATCCAGTATATGTTCATGCTCTCCGTAAAACATCCACTTCCCCCCACTTTGCTCCACCTACATCAAGGAGTATACCTAAAAAATGGGACGAAGTCAACCACCAAAACCCGCATTTTAAATCTTTTTAAAAAGCATACACCATATAGTATACGCGCCCTCCTCCCACAACATATGCCCCTCCCACCATCACCAACCTCGTAGGTTGGTAGTAACCTACGAGGTTGGTGGTGGCTAGGTAAAAAAAATGCCACCTACTTTGGCGGCATTGGGTAAAATTGGTAAAAATGCTTGAATTTTTATCCTCCCTCAGACACACTACATTATACACTCCCCGGAGCTTACCTATGTGGATCCCTGTGGTGGTGGGTAAAAAAAATTCCACCTACAAGGTGGAACCGGGTAGTATTGAAACCAAATGTTTTCTATCCCCTCTACATACACTATGCATACATTATCATTTTCTTGATATTTTCATTCAGCTCCTTCAGAAGCTCATATTCAAGTTCCCGACACTGTGGCAAGTCGAAAACTACTTCCCTCATAAAATCCTGTATACTTTTAATGGCATTTTGAGAGTTTAATTCTTTACCCGTTATTAGTTTATGTACTTCATAGAGACGCTCCAGACTATCCGAATGTAAAGCCCGAAGCGCCATGATAATACCTTCTACCTGGACAAAACTTTTCTCATCCACCCGAAACGCCAGCACATTTGTTTTCAGTTCTTCTTGGATCCGTTTATTGATACCAGTATCTGGTACCGCTACATCAAAATCAATCTCAATCCCTTTTTTTCTGTACTCCTTTCTCAGCTTTTCCATCTCTTTAGTCAATTCCTCTACAAAATCCGCCGTACTACTAACTTCCAACCGTACTATCTTTTCGCTGTATTTATCTTTCCTCATTTCCTGTTCAAGTTCCTGTACCATCTGTTTCTGAAGTTCGCCAGGAATAATCGAATCCGCGATAATGTGGCAAAGTACTCGTTTTTCTCCGATACTCGGAACAAACTCAAGATTCTTCATGTGTATATCTTCAGAAGCACATTTTATTTCATCTTTTCTTTCCGAACGATCCTTCTTTCTTACTTTAACTTCATACCAGCGTCCTTCCCTTGCCGCAACATGCTCGCAAAACACTTTTATATCAGGATGATATTCAAGCGCCAGATCTCTCATCTTTTTTAGCAAAATATGTCCATTGTTTATATCGACATCTACATATGCCTCGGGAATATACGCATGTATCCCTTCGGTAATGTTCTCTGACATATAACCACTAACTTTCCTTGTTCTTACATTTTCTTGCGTAGTCTTGTCAAGCAGCCAAAAAGTTGTAAAAGCGATTATTTTCCCTTCGGGATTCTTTACCGCGATCAAAAGTTTAGATCTTGCCAAACGCTCACAATATTGTATAAAAAACTCTTCCCGGCTCACTTTAAACGTCCTATGAAAATATGCATCACCCGGAATACCCAAGCCGCTTTCACCCAGTTCTATTATCTTTTCAGCGATTTCCTTAATATCAAATCCATTCGGTACGCATATCAAATTCTGATCCTTATTATTTGCTCCTTGCGATTCTGTAGTTTCTTTTCTATTCGATCCATCCCCAAAGACAGCTTTTTTAATTACAGCGGGAACCGCAAATGCTTCAGCCATGTCTCTTCTGTTAACACGATCGGTGTAGTGCAAATCACTGCAACCCTGCATATCATCCATACCTGCTGACATCCATTGAAGCATATAACCAGATTTTGGCATTAACAATGAAAGAAAAGGAGCGCCGATATTGTAAGCAAGATGCATAATACCGCCCTCTACAGCAACTACCATAGCTGTTTCATTATGACTTATAAGGTACTTGTATAGTTTTGGATTTTCGCTAAGCCTGGGTGCAATTAGAACATATTTTTTATAATCAACAGACAGCTCGTTAATAAAATCTTTAGCTGATTCTGGCGTAGCATAAAACTTATCGCCGGGTAACAAAACAACAAAAAATCCTTCAGAAATTATGTTCTTTAGAATCTTCCCGGCATGTTCCGCGCTGGCCACACGGTCTACAAACATGGCCTTCTTTCCCTCTTCACCGTTCTGAAACCCTTTATCCATATCTTCACCTCCAAATCCGCTGAGTATAATAATTGGCCTTTTATCTTTATTCGCAGATACAACCACATCTTCCCAATACAACTGCGCATCAGTATTAGGTAATGAAACAAATATGGATTCTTTCGGTTTTCTGGTTCCATGCCTAAAAGGTAATCCTAATTCCGCACATAATCTAAAAGTCGGAATGTAAACATTCTTTGTCTTAGGTGTAAACAGAGCTGATCTGCCTTTGAATCCGGATAAATTCACTGTTTTGCCTTTTACAATTATTTCTTCAGGAATAAAGTAGTCATTGCATTTGTTGAAATTTATATAAGTCTTTAGACAGTGCTGTTTCCTATATTTGCAAAATTTTTCCTCAAAACTATCACTATAACGCTGTTTTCGGTCGTAGTGATTTATGACCATGTCAAATTCGTCTTCATCTTTCAAATCGAATTGATCCTCTTTAAAATAACCATCGTCACTTACCACACTTTTTACCTTTACTCTCGGATGATCATATAGGAAGGATCTTTGAGTATAAAGAGTCACTTCCAATTGCGGATTAAAGTCCACCAATGCCTGGATAAGGGTACTATTACGTATCAATTCATCCCCCATTCCATCAGCTATATTATGAACGACTAACACTTTCTTTTTACCTTTTGACATCAGTATTCTAAAATTTTTCTGATGCGGGAATAGACGTTTAAAACGCGAAGATGAAAACGGCTTTCCCATAGTTGCATAAAATAGCATATATTTAAATTCCGGAACATCTTTAGCATAAACTTCTTCGAATGCTTTCAAAGTTTCTGTTGTAAATAAATCCTGCTTCTTAAAAAATAACGGCTCAATTATATCATTAAATACGCTAGCTTTTAATTCCGTCCCTACTACCTTAGTTAAGAGCATTAATGTATTGTGTGTTATATCTACTTCAATTTGACGAATACTACGCGCTATTACTTCAACAAGCCATTTACCACTATCAAATGGAATGGGATTTGCAATATGCGATATTGCAGCAGATATTAACGCCGGGTTATTATACAAAGCATGCTCAACTACAAAATTTGTCCATGTGGCTCTGTTTTTTCTATCAAGTATAATCTTTATCTGGAAACTATTTAGTTTTAGGTGGGGATCATGCGCTAAAGAGTAAACCATAATAGCCGCTATGTTTTGTCGTGTCTCATCAGTATTATCTTCTCTATTTAAAACATCGAGAATGACTTGTACATCTACATTTGTTAGTTTGGGACCCTGTTTATCGCTGAGAGCATGTTCAAAAGCACTTGTTATGGATTCAAGGAGAACACTATCAGACTTACGCAAAGCGTTCAGCATACCCGGTAGAAGTCGATGGTTGAATCTTAAAGCCCAACCTATACACAATGCTATCTCTCTTTTAGTCTCTTTACTATCGCTATCCTTTGTCAAAGCATTTAGGAGAATCTTTAGTTCCGAAATACTTGGGTTAACGATACGGCGGTTATTTATACTAATACAAATACAGCCTGCGATACGCTTTCGTAATACATTTAGGCTTAGCTTTTCTATAGAAGAAAAAAGCGCACAACGTTGGATGACATTAAGTTTTGTTTTAGTCGTAATCTGATACATATATTTTTCAAGACGCAAAGTACAGTTATCCAAACTCTTATCGTTTTCATCCATAGTATTTAACAAATTGATAAATTCGTTAAAAAGTTTCTCAAGTTCCGTATCCTCTGCCCCATCAAAAACAGCTTGGGCATTTTTGTTTGCTGCTCCCCGCGCGAGGAGGAATTCTTTTGAAGTGAACGAGGGATCCCCTCCTTTCCGGGGAAAGGTTATCTCTTCATCCAACGTGAGCTCATCAAACCCCGCCCTCTTTATGGCGTTTTTCATGCCCTCACGGTTAGACTGATACTGCGTATCCTTTGGCAGAAGGATCTTATTAACGCCTCTTTTCCGGACCTGACCCTCAAGGCCGTCCAGCACCTTCTCCAAGAATTGGTCATAGTCTATATCAAGATCAGGCGCGGGCTGTATGCCGGGCAATACCCATACCAGTTCATCTCCTACTTTTCTTTCCGCGACATAGACATACCCGTCTATTTTTTTCGACCCTTCGATCAATATCCTGTACAAATAAAAATCTTTCTCATAAATGACTTCCTCATTTCCTCCGATACAATCATGCGCAACACTCGAATAATTTCGGTCTATCTTCTGTTTGGCGGGAACCAGCCGTACGGTCATCTCACATACAGTCTCGGTCTTTACTTTTTTCATCTCTCGGTCAACATCAGCTATGGCTTTACTATTCTCATAAAATGTTTTTACAGTATCCCATTTCCCCGGCCGGATCATATCCGTATCCGGGCTTATGCCGGAGATCGCCGCTTTTATTACGTCAGGATATCTATCTGTATAAATATTCTTCAAAAGTTCCATCATACTGTACCGCTCTTTCGGAGAAGAAGAATCATTGTATGAGTTTATAAGTTCCCTCTCGCCATCCCCGATTCGTTCCTTCACGATTATCGTCAACACCAGAGTCTCAAGAATCTGTCTAACATTCTTATGGAATTCCGGTTTGTTTTCATAAAAATACAGCGCTATGCGGCCCAAGAGCGCCTTCAGAAATAACATCGTTAAAGCATCATCTTTGAATATGTCTTCAACAGAATCAAGATTATTCTTTTTCAAAAAATCCTCATTTAACGGGGTTATTACGGATTGATCGTATGCCCTGAACCCGTTAGCCTTAAGCAATTGAGGTAAAGCCTTCTCCCAAAAAACATTATCACTATGTAACAATGTCTTAAGCGTTTCATGATAACGCCGTATAACCCCTTTGTTTATGGGTGCTCCAGTATACTTTATCTCCCTTATGGTAAAAGGAGGTATTTCGACCAGGTCCGGCATGGCGGGTAGTTCCTTCGATAAGAGAATACGTTCTTTGAATGTGTCGTAATCAAGGAGCCTTGCGTCCTCATTCGATATTCTTGCACCTCTTACAAGTGTATACGCCAGAGGTATTTCTATTTCACTTGTCGTATCGATGTCCTTTCGGCCGTATAAAATATTGTCCCTTATTTTCTTGTATTCGTATATTCTGTTTTGAATATCTTCATGATGATCAATAAGGTCTTCTGCTAACTGCGGCTGAAAGATAAACTCTGTTATGTCTTTTTCATTCATAACACGGTCGAACAATTCGAGTAAAGATTTACCTCTATTTATCCCCGGGGCATTCTTGATGATATACGGCAGGACATACACTCCTAACATCTGATAATTGGGGTTTTCCACTTTTTTTTTCAAGTACTGGATCAAAGGAACGTATTTTTTTATCAAAGATGTATCTTTTACCTTCAATTCTATTGCCAGGTTTATTGCCTGGTCTAATGTGGGAATCCTCCACAACCGTACTGTCTCTTCTTCTGCCCCACTCGTTACTGTTATATTTCCATCTCCGTCTATGTGCGTGTTTGTGTTGTAGACCTTGTCTGTATGACCCTTTAATGCTACCGACCGTACTTTACCCTCTTTATCTATCCTCCACAATCGTACCATATGATCATATGACGCGCTTGTTACCGTTATATTTCCATTTCCGTCTATGTGGGTATTTGTGTGGTTGACCGTTTCGGTATGGCCTATTAAGACTATCGACCGTACCTTGCCCTCTTTATCTATCCTCCACAATCGTACCGTATGATCATATGACGCGCTTGTTACCGTTATATTTCCATTTCCGTCTATGTGGGTATTTGTGTGGTTGACCGTTTCGGTATGGCCTATTAAGACTATCGACCGTACCTTGCCCTCTTTATCTATCTTCCACAATCGTACCGTATGATCATATGACGCGCTTGTTACCGTTATATTTTCATCTCCGTCTATGTGCGTATTTGTATGGTTGACTATTTCGGTATGACCCTTTAATACTATCGTCCGTACCTTACCCTCTTTATCTATCCTCCACAACCGTACCATCGAATCACCTGACGCGCTTGTTACTGTTATATTTCTGTCTTCGTCTATATAGGTATTCATGTAGTCGAGCCCGTCGGTATGACCCTTTAATACCCTCTGAATTCGGTCAATTTCTTCCAAATCGCATTCCGTCCAAACTGCATCTTCCACATTTTCCCATACGGCATCATACTCTTCTGTTTCCACATCGTCCACATTCTCAAAGGAAGCGTCCTTGACTTTCTCCCATTGAAGAGTACGCTCTTTGGGCGTAACAGTAAAAGAACTCATCTCCATCGAAGAATTTACAGGCCCGGTCAAATTCGAGTCCAGAACTGAACGGGAGAGGATTTTGTTGGCTTTGTCTCTTTCCGACTTTTCTTCTTCCATGGAATCACCGAAAGAATAGTCTCTACCTTCCAGTGCATCCATATCCACAAACCGGCATTCGGCCAAATCAATAGTCCAGTTTGAAGCAATTCTAATCTTGGCACCTATCTTCTTAGGGCAGAATCTAGTGTCCTTATTTTTCCAGTAAATATATTCTCTACGCAACACATCTTTAACGTCTTTTCTGTCGTTAATTGAGGTGGGTATCCCCAACTTCGCTAATACCTCATGCACTATAGCAAGCTCTAATTCTATCGATTTTTTTCGGTCTTTTACGTGAATGGCCCCGTTAGAAGCATGATCTATTTCGTTTGCGGATACATTGTCATAACCTACAACTTTAAATATTGCCGTCTTGTTCGCGAAACACGTGATATCAGACACAATTGTACTTTTTTGTCCGTTTTTATTTACTCTAAAGGTTTTTTCTACCTCTTTAAAAAAGTTAAGAACATTTTCTATGGGATCGCTAAAAAGACTAAGCGCAACCCTTCCCTTGGCCCGAGGCGCATTATCATCGGTTATTGTGTTTAACCTGGCGAGAAAAGCATCTTTATTTTCCTGATGTTTAAGATATGTTTTCATTTCGCGGATATTATAGGCATGCACATCAAATATATAACCACCACCTGTTGGAGCTAATTTTTCTTCTATATAGGCAACATATTTCCGTCCGTCGACCCAGCACGGCATTAGATATCCGCCCAGCCGTTTATGAGAAGCACATTTGTGAAATCCTAAGATGATCTGTTTTTCATCCAGGACCGTTTCACTTGGATCAACAGCATCACGTAGCAGAGTTTCATTTGTTGTCAATTCCCGCAATAAAGCTATCTTGATCAACTTTTCGTCTGTGGGATGGTCAAAAACAGATTGAACACCTAACGCATTCACACTAAGTCCGCCATGAGCCCAGGCAAGAGTGTTGATAGAAAATAGGCACACTATGACCATGACTGCGGCTTTCAGCCAGATCCCGTATTGTTTTTTGTAGTTAGTCATCTGCATTCGGCTTACTTTCCTGATTAGTTTTGTAAAATAAACGCCATAATTAAATATTTATTATGTTAACATAAATCATGAGTTAAGTCACCAAAAGATGGTTAGCTTTTTTCTCCTTAACTTCAATTTACCTATCATTCACCCGCCCCAAAACAACCTCGTAGGTTCAACCTACGAGGTTGAACCTACGAGGTTGTTTTGGGTTAGGACAAAAAAATGCCGCCTTTTCGGTGGCATTGGGTAAAATTGGTAAAAATGCTTGATTCTTTGCTTTGAGGAAGGTAACGGACAGGCACAGGAGCCTACACAATTATCATTCGCTGGCATCCATAAAATTGAAATGGGACATTATTTTTTAGAATTGGTATAAAATTGCGAATTATCTGTTTACGTTGTTGATCGACTCTATCTGCGCATTATAGTTATTTAAGGTTCCTACTCCGTTTTTCATATCTTTCATGATTGTTTTGGAAGAATTCCACATATCCTTTATGTCGTTTAAAATTATTTTGGTATTTTCGGTGGCAATCTTTAATTCCGCGCGGTAAAAAAAAGCGGCGCCCGCCAAGGCAAGAACTATGACTATTTTTACTACTCTCCAAAACCAAATGCCTTTTACTTTTTTGTGGCAATATCTGCAAAGCACCGCGGCATCCTGTATCGTCTCAGCACAATAGCGACATTTCTTCATAAAAATTCACCTTCCATTAAATCTTCCAATTCCACGCGAAAAATGTCTTTTTGTCGGGGCAATCGTATATGCAGTCCATGCAAAGAATGCATTCCCCTTTTATGTAATTCTTTCCCTGTTTAATTGCGCCCATACGACATGTGCTTTCACATTTATTACAGTTTTGACACGTTTTTAATACTCGCCGCGTTATTAAAGAAAATTTTGAAACTGCCGCGTAAATCGCGCCTAACGGACAAATGTTGCGGCACCAAAAACGCGGAACTAAACGCGCCGTAACAAACACGGATAAAAAAAGAACCAGAGTTATCATAATCGGAAAGGCCTCACGCTCAGCGCCCTTAAGGAAAAGGAGAAACCTGTCCAGAACTATCATCGGATCAAAAAACCACACCATCCATCCGCCTAAACTGGCGCTCGCGAGAACTCCCGCAAGTATAAAAAATTTTATGTAACGCGCGCGATTTGTTTTGTTTTTTTTACTGCTTCTTTTTTTTAATCGCATCCCGGCGATATCAATCAATGCCCCTAACGGACACATCCAGCCACAAAAAAATCTTCCGGTTAAAAAAACTAAAAATATCATTACGAGAGAAACAAATAAAAACGGCTGAATTGATTTCGCAGTAATCGAAAGAGATGCTACCAAAAGAGGGTCTATTGAAGAAAATATTTCAGAAGACAAAACACGATTAAATGGAAAAATCGAAACAAAAAGAAAAAGCGCGAAAAACGCACCTTGAGAACATCGCCTGATAACAACAAGTTTTTTCATGTTGCCTCAATTATAGTAGGGTGTACATTGTCACAATTTAGGTAACAGATCCCGGCTCAAGGCCGGGATAACAAGGTATGTGGCAAAACTTAAAAATATAATCTCAAAAATATTGCTATCCCGGCCTTGAGCCGGGATCTCTATCCTTTTGGGGAATTATTTTCTGTACTTGGTACTACCAGCTATTCCAACTCCCTATTCTTCCCTAAGCGCTATCTGCTATACGCTATCCCCTATATCTGTCAGGAAGTGAGTTAAGCATCGCCACTTTGTCCTTTATGGCGGCTTCCGCCACTCTTTTGGATTCCCAATTTATTATGCGTGGATCAAACGGGGTCGGGATAATGTAATCCGGTCCGAATTCAAAATTTCTGCCATATGCTTTTTTTACGGCTTCGGGGATTTCACTTTCTTTTGCCAAGTCAGCTAAAGCTTCGGAGGCGGCAAGTTTCATACCGAAAGTAATTTTACTCGCCCTTACGTCAAGCGCTCCGCGAAAAATAAAAGGAAAACCCAGAACATTATTCACCTGATTCGGATAATCAGACCGGCCGGTCGCCATAATATATTTACGCCCCTTCATGCAAATGGCAACTTTTTCCGGAGCTATCTCCGGTGTGGGATTTGCCATCGCGAAAATCGCGGGATATTCCGCCATTGAAAGAATCATCTCTTCCGTCACACAATCAGCAACAGAAACCCCGATAAAAACATCCGCTCCCTTAAACACCTCTTGCAACGAACTCTTTGATGTCTCTACCGCGTGTTTTTGTTTATATTTATTAAGATTTTTCCGTTTGACACTTACAACACCTTTGGAATCACACAAAACACAATTCAAGACTCCCGATCCTTTTATCATTTCAGCTATACGCAAACCCGCGGCGCCTGCGCCATTAATAACAACTTTAATATCCTCTATTTTTTTATGGGTTATAACGCAATAGTTTTTAAGCGCCGCCAGCGTAATGATAGCGGTCCCCCATTGATCGTCATGAAAAACAGGTATGTCCAAAACCTCACTCAACTTCTCTTCGATCTCAAAACAAGCCGGAGCGGCTATATCCTCAAGATTAATGCCTCCGTACATCCCAGAAATTTTTATAGTCGCGTCAACAAATTTATCTATATCAGTACGACCATTTTCACCGGACACTTCCTCAAGAGGAACCGGCCACGCGTCCACACCGGCAAACGCTTTAAAAAGAACCGCCTTACCCTCCATAACCGGAATGGAAGCTTTTGCCCCTACATTTCCCAGCCCCAATACAGCCGTTCCGTCAGTTACAATAGCAACAAGGTTCCCTTTCGCCGTCAAGGAATACGCCAACGATTCATCTTTTTCAATCGCTTCTGTGACTAGCGAAACTCCGGGAGTATATGCCATACTCAAATCTTTTTGACCGTCAAGTTTCTTTAAAAGACCCAACTCGATCTTGCCGCCAAGATGATATTTAAAAACTTCTTCTTTCGTAATCACTTTTTTTCTCCGTTAGGTTATTGATTGTTGATTCGTTGATCGTTGGCTCGTTAAAGCATTAACAATCAACGATTATTGTACGCACAATTTGGTCGAAGCGTGCCGTTTCGAATATGTTCTCTGATCGAAACACACGTAAAAGATTTCCCGGAAACTGTTTTCTGTGTTTTGAAACGATCATTGTATTCCTTGCAAAACCACTGGTTTTGCATTTTCGTTTTGACCAGATTAACACACCGATCATCAAGCGATCCACAACACTCCCCGCACCTTCGGCAAATTGATTCAAACTTCTCTTCTTGTTCACCGACACAGTTTTTGTATTTTTCGGAATCCATATTTGGAAAGAGATCCTTCGCTTCGCTCAGGATGAGAAGCGGAGGGGAACTCCCCGCCTCTCACTTTTTTGTCAAAAGATGCCGAGTGACCTTTCCAACCAATACAATAATGTAAAATACACATACTAAAAAGAAAAGACCCGCTAAAATCGATAATAGTAGAGAACTTAAACCGATCACAATCGGCCACGCGAAGGATACAATGCTTATGATCAGAATCGAGAAAACAACCACAATAAATCCGATAAAAAAATTCTTTAAAACTTCCATTTTAGCCTCCTCCATAAAAAGCGTAATTTAAAATTCCAGTCCAACTTTGCCCCTCCCCAATCGCACCTCGTAGGTGCAACAAGTTGCACCTACGAGGTGCGATTGGGGAGGGGGCAAAGTTGGACTGTAGATTTTTACTCCGCCGTTAACATTTGGATCTCTTCCGGCGTCATGTCTTTTTTTCTTAAAAAACATACACCAATATCATAAGATTTTCCGGGCTCGCCTTCAGAGATTCTAACAACTCTCCCAAAAACTCCACTGTTGTGAATGACAAGATCATTTTCTATTTCCTTGCACACATTCATTAATTTTTGGTCAAGTTCTACCCAGACGACACTCGCCAGAGCGGGAATGGACGCTTCGCTTGAGGTTGTAAACAAAAGCCCGGAAGCGCTGATATTTCGAGACCATATATCCTGTTTCCCGGTAAGTTTTTCACCTTTAAGCACTTTGAAATTCAGCTGATTATCATAATCAACTCTTAGAAATTCACGTCTGTCATCTTGGTCTTGAGGTTTCATCTTATTTTCCTCCCGCTTTATTGTAAAACTTGTCCACAATTTCTATCATTTTTTTCGGATCGTCACACAATTTAAATATGTTTAAATCTTTTTTTTCTATCATATCGTCTTCCAAACAAACATTTTTTATCCATTCCATCATCCCTTTCCAATAGTCTTTCCCCACCAAAATTACAGGAAACGGATCAACCCTTTCTGTCTGAATAAGAGCTATCGTTTCAAAAAATTCATCAAAAGTCCCGAACCCCCCGGGAAAAACTAAAAACGCTTTTCCATATTTCGTAAACATGAGTTTCCTGACAAAAAAATAGCGAAACTCCAAAGGAAGGGTAACGTAATCGTTAATATCTTGTGCAAGTGGAATTGTAATATTGAGACCAACCGATTCTCCGCCGGCTTCTTTCGCGCCTTTATTCGCCGCCTCCATTATCCCGTTACCCGCGCCGGTAATTACCGCGTATCCGTTTTTCGCGAAAAGCCGTCCTGTACGCTCCGCCAAATCGTAATATTTATTGGTTTTCTTCATTCGAGCGGAACCGAAAATGCTTACGGCTTTACCGATATCCCGCAAAGTTTCGAACCCATCCACAAATTCACTCATTATCCTGAATACGCGCCAGGGATCTGCTGAAAGCAAGTCATCCCTTTCTCTTCGTTTTTTCATTGGAGAGCCTCCAGTATCTCGATTAATTCGCATTTCAAAATATCGTTCATTTCTTTCTCAGAAGTCTAAACACATTTCTCGGCATACTTCACACCATTTTTAAAAATTTCCAAACCTATGCCCATTTGATTTTTCTTATCAAGATTCCGTCTCCAATTCGGATGCTGAAGATATGATATATGTCTTTCCGGATGCGGCATCAGACCAAGGACTCGGCCTGTGGTATCACAAATCCCGGCGATATCATCAATGGATCCGTTTGGATTGTACGGCCGGCCGAAAAGTTTACCGGTTTTATCCGTATAACGAAACACAATTTGCTCGTTATCTTGTAAATCCTTTAATACTGTTTCCGTTTTGGGAACAAACTTGCCTTCAGCGTGCGCTATCGGTATTGCCGCCACTTCCGGAAAATCTTTAACCCAGATACATTTTTCACTGCACGTTTTTTTAAGATACACCCATCTGGAATCAAACCTGCCTGAATCATTTAAAGTAAGGGTCGCTTGCACTCCGTTTCCTACACTCCTCCCCGAGCGCGGCAGAAGTCCCATCTTTATTAATACCTGAAAACCGTTACAAATGCCAATAACCGGCTTATTATTTGAGATAAACCTCACAAGGTCATCTTCCAGTTTGGATTTAAGTTCATTGGCAAGAATCCTTCCGGAGGCAACATCATCTCCATAAGTGAACCCGCCCGGAATCGCAAGGATTTGATAGTCGTCAAGCGTTTTGCGTTTTTCCACTAAAGCATTAATATGCACCAACTCTGTATCGGCGCCCGCGAGTTGAAACGCGTAAGCTGTTTCCATATCACAATTCGTACCTGCCGTACGCAAAACTATAACTTTAACTTTTTTCATGCATCAATTTCCTAAAAGGTTTTTTCCAATTTTCTTTAAGCGCGTCAATATCCGCTTCAATAATTTTATTTTCTTTGTTCCCGAAAACCGTTAGCTTCCGTCCTTCCGTAACTTCTCCAATAAACCCAATCGGCACAGAGTTCATTTTTTTCTCAAACATCTCTTTATTTTCGGGAGAAATTTCCACAACAAACCGTGAATTCGATTCGGAAAAAAGTATTACGTCTTCGCGAGTTATGTCCGCGTCAACGGGAACTTCCTTAAGCCTGATTTTAGCTCCGTAACCTCCGCCAAAAAGCATTTCACTCAGCGCGACCGCTATCCCCCCTTCGGATGAATCGTGCGCCGACACCACTAAACCTTCCTGTATCACGGCGCTTAATTTTTTCATAAGAAATAAGGATTTCTCCGGATCAACCTTTGGAGGCAACCCGCCTTTTTCTCCATTTGCCGCGAAATACCTGCTCCCGCCCATCTCCAGAAAAGTTTCCCCGACAACATAAATTAAATTCCCACTTTTCTTTATGTCCGAAGAAATCGTTTTACTAACGTCATCAATAACGCCAATGGCTGAGATCAAAAGTGTCGGTGGAATAGATACTTTGTGTCCATCAGCGTTAAATTCGTTATTTAAGCTGTCTTTTCCTGAAATAAACGGAGTTCCGTACACTTTAGCCATATCATAACACGCCTGGGATGCTCTAACCAAACTGCCCAACTGATGCGGATTCTCTGTATTCCCCCAACAAAAATTATCAAGAAGCGCGACTTTTTCCAAATTTCCGCCAACGGCAACAATCTGCCGCAAAGCTTCGTCTATGGCGCTGGCGGCCATCCAATACGAATCTATATCAGCATAAGCGGGATTTATTCCGTTGGATACCACAATGCCTCTGGAGGAGTCAAGAAAAGGCCTTGTCACCGAAGCATCAGCCGGTCCATCACAATCCGGGCCCACAAGAGGTTTAAGGACACTGCCTCCCTGAACTTCATGATCATACTGCCGAATAATCCATTCTTTACTGCACACATTCCAATCGGAAAGTATTTTTAAAAGATCTTCCGTATAGTCTTTCTTTTCGGAAAGAGATATATTTCCCGAGGCCTCTTTCTCTTCCCATATCGCCTCACGTGCCGTACGAGGAAGACCATTATGAATAAAATCCATATCCAGATCCGCCACCTTATGTTCCTCGTAATACAGGCGTAATTTTTTCTCACCCGTAAACTTTCCGATTACGGCCACTTCCACATCTTCGTCTTTAAAAATATTCTTTAACGCTTCGAGGTTTTTTTCTTTTACAGCAAGAACCATTCTCTCCTGAGCTTCCGACACCCATATTTCCCAAGGGTTCAGACCTTCATATTTAAGCGGAGCTTTGTCAAGATATACCTCGGCTCCTGTCTCCTCTCCCATTGCTCCAACAGCGCTTGAAAAACCGCCCGCGCCGCAATCGGTTATAGCCTCATATAATTTTAGATCCCGCGCTTTTAAAAGCGCGTCGGCTACTTTTTTTTCCGTTATTGGGTTTCCTATCTGAACGGCACTGCCGGAACAAATTTCGGACTCCGAAGTAAGCTCGGCCGAAGAAAAAGTTGCTCCATGGATCCCGTCCCGACCGGTTCTGCCCCCAACAGATACAATCAAGTCTCCCTCCGAAACTTTTTTGAATGAAAACTCTTTCGGCATTATCCCCACATTCCCGCAAAAAACCAATGGATTTCCCGTATATCTTGAGTCAAAACAAACCGCGCCATTACTGGTGGGAATACCCATTTTATTTCCGTAATCTCTCACGCCTGAGACCACACCTTTAAGCACCCGTTTCGGATGAAGCGCGCCCTTTGGAACATCCGAGACCGCCATATCAGGCAGACCGAAACAAAAAATATCCGTATTGATAATCGGCTTAGAACCTAACCCCGTCCCCAAGGGGTCTCTAATTACCC
>Ga0208325_1000107_pt1 | contig 22735 bp, 30 predicted proteins | sample PL_2010_330m_FD_185486 | JGI IMG/M metagenome (GOLD analysis project Ga0208325, IMG submission 185486) | Freshwater microbial communities from Powell Lake, British Columbia, Canada to study Microbial Dark Matter (Phase II) - PL_2010_330m... | ecosystem: Environmental > Aquatic > Freshwater >...
TACTAATACATTTGTATAATACTGTCAAGTAGAAAATATGTTAGCAGGAAATATAAAGAAGCTGAGAATTAAAAAAGGTTTAGCTCAAGAAAAATTGGCTAGATTAGCCGATATTTCAACCGCTACACTTGTTAAGATAGAATCGGGCGCAGCTAAAGAACCGACTATAACGACTGTAATTAAAATCGCCGATGCGCTAGAAACTTCTATCGATGAGCTAATCGGGAGAAAAAAATAGCAACATAGTTTATTTAGTACCATAAAAAAATTATAAAATTCAGGAGGTAAATCTTAGGGATGATGGAGAAGAAGAGAATCCAAATCGTTCTCGTAATAGCGCTATCAATTTTTACTATTGTTGGGTGCAGTGAAAATAAAGGTGTATTTGATGGCAATATCTATGTCAACAAGGTAATGGGAATAAAGATAATTCCTCCTAAAGAATGGATTATCGAAGAGACACAAAACTTCATCGGTGCGTATGTAACTTTCTATAGCACCCCAAATAAACAGACGTGTATACAACTTACTAAAAACAAAGTAAAGCTGCCCACAGAAGCTATGGTTGCAAACATTCGAGATACAAATACAGGTATTATTATAGCTGAGGGAAAATCAACATTTAACGGAATGCCTGCCTATATAATGGATTTTATTTATGACAATCCCATTGAAGCAAATAAAAGAGTTATTCTTTTGATACAGAATGGTCGTTCATATGGTGTAATGTATTACATAGTAAAAGACAATGACTATCACAACAATATGGAAACGATATATAAGAGTTTAGAAACATTACAATTCCAAAAGTAGCAATTGCAAAAAATAGCAACATAGAATTTAAGGAGGTGGCTATGAATAGATATTCGCTAACAGATTTTGCAAACAGCACTTGTCAGAAGGATAAAGGCGAAGGCTTATTTGAACTCGAAAGCGATCGTTTGCTCGAAGTCAATCTTAAGGGAAGAGTTTGGGCAAAAGCAGGTTCTATGGTTGCCTATAATGGCGTCATTAAATTTACCAGAGAAGGGGTTCTTGAACACGGTGTAAAAAAAGGTCTTATGAAAATGGTTACAGGTGAAGGCGGTAAATTAATGAAAGCTGAGGGGGAAGGGACGATTTATCTTGCTGATATGGGTAAAAAGATAACTATTCTGAATCTTCAAGGAGAATCCTTGTTTGTAAACGGAAATGATATACTAGCATTTGAAGATGGAATTCAGTGGGATATAAAATTGATGCGTAAGGTTGCCGCTTTCTTGGCTGGGGGGCTTTTCAATGTCAAATTGGAAGGCAAGGGCATGGTCGCTATAACTACCCATTACAACCCTCTCACTCTAAAGGTTGTACATGGCAAACCTGTTATAACTGACCCAAACGCAACCGTTGCTTGGTCTGGTGCGCTAAGTCCGGAATTCAAGACGGATGTATCACTAAAGACGTTTTTCGGACGAGGTAGCGGTGAATCGGTTCAAATGAAATTTGAAGGAGATGGATTTATAGTTATCCAGCCGTACGAAGAGGTTTATTTTCAAGCTGGTCAAGGCGTATAAGACAGTTTTTAAAAAAAATAAAGCAAATTTTCATCTGTTGTTTTTGCTCTTTCTTTTCCATGTGATGGCTCGGCACTGCTGCCGTTTGTGAGTTTTGGATTGAGAAGGCAGCAGGCGGACGAGCCACCCGAGTTTTACGTTAGTGGCGAGGACGCACACGGCCGCAGGCCGGGTGCGGGCGGCCTGTGGCCGTGCCGAGCTTACGTTAGATACAATTTTTAGGCGGTTCCTTCAGGGGTACCCCTGAAGGAAGTTCGAACAAACGAAAGAGCACACCGCCATGTTTGATACGGGGCTTTTAATAAGAAGGGACGGAAGGTACCTTCCGTCTGAAAAATCAATCGGCGCTCTTGTAATATAAAGTTCGATGAAAGGAGCTTTGCCCTCATGAAGTACTTTATCTATGCACGTAAGTCCACTGATGACGAAGATAGACAGATTCTATCTATCGAAGCTCAACTTGTGGAGCTTCGCCAGTATGCCGAGCGTGAAAATCTTACAGTAGTTACTGAGTATATAGAAGCTAAGACGGCTAAGAAGCCAGGTAGGTCTATCTTTAACGATATGCTATCCCGCATACAACGCCACGAGGCAGACGGCATACTGGCGTGGCACCCTGACCGCTTAGCACGTAACAGCGTAGATGGTGGCAAGATAATCTACCTCATAGACCGTGGCGTGATAAAGAAGCTAGACTTTCCTACGTACCGCTTCGATAACAACGCACAGGGTAAGTTCATGCTCTCGATCTCGTTCGGGCAGAGCAAGTACTACATCGATGCTCTGTCGGAGAATATCAAGCGAGGTATCCGGCTCAAGCTTAGCAAGGGTATATGGCCTCAATGGGCGCCGATAGGCTACATAAATGACCGTGCTACGCGAACAATCGTGAAGGATGAGGGCAAAGCTACTTTCATAACGAAATCTTTCGCCCTTTATGCGACTGGCAAGTACTCGCTACATGAGCTACGAGATAAGATAAATTTTATAGGTATGACAGGCCGAAAAGGTAAGCCGCTTAGCTCTACACAATATCAGTGTATCCTCAAGAACCCTCTCTACTATGGCATGTTTCGCTATAACGGTGAAGTGTACGAAGGTACACATGAACCAATTATTACAAAGAAACTTTTTGAAAAATGCCAAGAGGTTATGAAAAAACGAAGTAAGCCTAAGAAAGCTAAAAATAGCTTTGCTTTACGTGGCTTAATGCGATGTGGTGAGTGTGGCCGGATGATAACGGCTGAGGTCCAGAAAGGCCACACATATTATAGATGCACGAAACGACTAACGAAGTGCACGCAGAAGTACATACGAGAGGAAGAGCTTGCCAAGCAGATACGCAAGATTTTTCAAAAAGTTTCTTTGTGTGATGACTGGACGACAAAGATCTTAAGGGAGCTTGAAAAAGACAAAAATGAAGCTGTCCAGTCATCACGTCCTGTCCGCCAGAAAATCGAGCGAGAAATAAGCACCATAGACAGTAAAATTGATAAGCTTATAGATCTGCACTTAGATGGCTCGGTATCGGCTGAAGAGTACAGAAAAAAGAAAGAGAATTTGCTTAATAAGAAGAAGGAATTACGGGAAAACTTGGAATTTTCTGGCGGACGGGACAATAATTGGTTCGAACGGGCGAAAGATTTCGTAACCGATTTAAATAAGGCTAGTTACGTGCTTCGGGAAGGAAATCTGGAAGAATATCGCGAGTATCTCGAGAAAATCGGTTCGAACTTTATATTACAAGAGCGCCGATTGATTTTTCAGACGGAAGGTACCTTCCGTCCCTTCTTATTAAAAGCCCCGTATCAAACATGGCGGGGACGACGGGATTCGAACCCGCGATCTCGAGCGTGACAAGCTCGCGCGATAACCAGGCTACGCCACGTCCCCTTTTGTTCTCGAATTATATCAGATTGTTACTATTTTTGCAATTGCTGAAATGGTGGGCAAGACAGGATTTGAACCTGTGACCCTTCGGATGTAAACCGAATGCTCTATCCAGCTGAGCTACTTGCCCAAACATTACTCCATTTTGTTATTCCCTTAATCCATCCTTTAATCTTGGATTGTAGCCGAGTATCGGATATAACGATACCAAAAGTTCCTAGCGGTAAAGTATCTTTCTTGCTCTTACTTGCCTTGCTAATTGCGATCTGAGTTTTATGAAACTGGTTGAGCGGAATGCCGCTTATTTTAGACCAAAATTTTTGCGCTTTTTCCTTATTTAAGTGCGGATGGATGTGAATAACTCCGCGGAATTTTGAGTTCTGTACTTTACAAACTCGTCTGAAAAATTGCATCATTAAATCAATCATATGAGGATCGGAATTGCTAAAACCGACTACATTTCTTCCCGCCTTATTGCCTTCAGCCCAATATAAACCACTTCCTACCATTTTTAAAATAAAAAGTGGGCATTTTGATGGAATTTCTTTTGCTGCTAAGTCTATAATTTCATTCCGTATTTTGCCCCAGATGTTCTTCGGGCTATTGGGGTGCTGCGCTGCTTTTGCACGACCTCTATCCTGATTTGACTTTAATCTTTCGATTTGTTGTCCCGTCAGAGGAATATCGCGAACCCATCTGCTGATCGAGCTTTTAGAGCATTTTACTTTTTCTGCAATTGTTCCTACAGAGAAACCTAAACGTCGAAGTTGTCTTGCTAATTTTCTTTTTTTTGCCTTCATTTAAGAACCTACATATTATATAATGTGCATTATAATACATAGGTTCACTTTTGTCAATAAAATATCGGGCTGATCTATCCCCGCAGCTTTTTCGCCTTCTCTACCGCCTCGCCTATGGTGCCGACCATGTAGAAAGCCTGCTCGGGCAAATCGTCGTGTTTTCCGTCTATGATTTCCCTGAAGCCCTTGACCGTATCCTTTACCGGAACGTAAGCGCCTTTTATCCCCGTAAATTCTTCCGCCACAAAAAATGGCTGGGACAGGAACTTATGGATTTTCCGCGCTTTCTGCACTATCGCCTTGTCTTCGTCGGTCAGCTCTTCCAGGCCAAGAATGGCTATGATGTCCTTCAAATCCTTGTATCGCTGTAAGATCCGCTGGACTTCCCTGGCTGTTTTGTAGTGCTCAAGGCCCAGGACCCCGGGATTTAATATTTTAGACGTGGAGTCCAGCGGGTCCACCGCCGGGTATATGCCGAGCTCCACTATGCTTCTCGAAAGAACCGTTGTCGCGTCAAGGTGCGAAAAGCATGCGGCCGGCGCCGGGTCCGTAAGGTCGTCGGCCGGGACATATATCGCCTGCACCGATGTTATGGAGCCTTTTTTGGTAGAGGTAATCCTTTCCTCAAGCGCCGCGAGGTCCGATGCCAGCGTCGGCTGATATCCTACGGCCGATGGCATGCGGCCGAGAAGCGCGGAAACCTCGCTCCCCGCCTGGATAAATCTGAATATATTATCTACGAAGAAAAGTACGTCTTTATTTTTTTCATCGCGGAAATATTCCGCGAGCGTCAGCGCCGCAAGTCCGACCCTGAATCTTGCCCCGGGCGGCTCATTCATCTGGCCGAATACAAGAGCCGTTTTTTCCAGGACGCCGGACTTTTTCATTTCGAGCCAGAGATCATTCCCCTCTCTTGAGCGCTCGCCCACGCCGCCGAATATGCTCACCCCGCCGTGCTCAAGCGCGATATTTCGTATAAGCTCCATGATTATAACTGTTTTACCCACTCCGGCGCCACCAAAAAGTCCTATTTTTCCCCCTTTGCAATAGGGCGCAAGAAGGTCGATTACCTTCATGCCGGTCTCGAACACAACCTCGGACGGTTCCTGCTCTTCAAGGGTGGGTGAATCCCTGTGAATGGAATGGCGTTTTATGTTTTTGGGCAAGGGCTTGCCTTCGTCGATCACCTCGCCTGTTACGCCGAGCATCCTGCCGAGGGTTTCCTCACCGACAGGGACCGTAATGGGCGATTTCGTGTTTAAGACTTTTGCCCCGCGGATAAGGCCTTCCGTAGAAGACATGGCTATCGCCCGCACGACATTATCGCCTATATGCTGCAGCACCTCGAGGGTAAGCGAGCCTACCTTTAAAGCCGTATTTATCGGCGGGATCTCGTTTCTCTCAAACTCGACCTCCACGACCGGGCCGATTACAGTTTTAACCTTTCCGTACTCTTCCATGTTTTTCCTCCGTCACGCGCCCGCTGCGGTCGTGATATCTATAAGTTCCCTTGTAATACGCATCTGCCTCTGTTTGTGGTAGCTTAAATTCAGCGTGTTTATTGTTTCGTCGGCGTTGTCGCGCGCGTTTTTCATCGCAAGCATGCGCGCTATTTCCTCGGCGGCATTCGACTCGAGGATTATCTGTCCTATCTGGTTGGCCATATATTCTTTTAAAAGCGTCTCCAAAACCGCGTACGGCGCCGGCTCATACTCGTAGTCCCTGACCCTGCGGACGGAAAAGCCTTCCATCTTGAGCGGGAGTATGCTGAAGATCCTGGGCCTGCCCAGAAATTGCTTCTTGAACTGGTTGTAGACGACCACAACCTCGTCTATTTCTCTTTTAAGGAACATTTCCGAGAGACGGTTTGTCACCTCAAGGCCGAGGCGTGCGTAATCTATGCTTTTTAGAGAAGAGTTGTATCCGCTTATGGCATGTACGCCTATTTTCCTGAGAAACGCGCTTCCCTTTCTGCCTATGGATACTGCAATGACCTCCCGGCCGGCTCTTCCGGATAGGAAGCTCTTAAAATTTCTTTCTATGTTCGTATTAAAATCGCCGCAAAGGCCCTTGTCGGAGGAGAGAATAATAACGGCGTATTTTTTTATTTCTTTTCTCGGCCTTAAAAAAGGGTGCGCTTCATAGACGAGGTTTTTGCTTATATCGAAGGCGAGTTCGCGAATTACGTCAAAATAATGTCTCGCCCTTTCGGTTTTTTCCTCTATTTTTCTAAGGCGCGTAAGCGCCACTATTTCGAGCGCGCTCGCGATTTTTTTTATCTTTTCGATAGCGCCTATTCTTGACTTTATTTCTCTCGCCGTAGCCATATTTACAATTTTATAAACCTTTTCTTGAATTCTTTTATGGCGGATTCGATATTCTGCGCCGCGAGCGGGGAAATCTCTTTACAGCGCGCGAGTTTCTCGATAATGGGTTTTTTCTCGGTATTTATGTATTTGAGGAATTCGCTTTCGAACCGCGGGATATCTTTCGTGTCGATATCGTCCAGGTGGCCCTTTACCCCCGCGAATATAATTATGATCTCATCTTCCATTTTCAGCGGCTTATACTGCGACTGTTTTAAAATCTCGACGAGGCGCTTTCCCCGCTCGAGCTGCTTAAGGGTGGCCGCGTCAAGTTCCGTGCCGAACTGCGCGAACGTCTCCATTTCCCTGTATTGCGCCAGATCCAGGCGCATAGACCCGGCAACCTGTTTCATCGCCTTAAGCTGGGCATTTCCGCCTACCCTTGACACGCTAAGGCCCACATCTATCGCCGGCCTTATGCCCTGGTAGAAAAGTTCGGTTTTGAGATATATCTGTCCGTCGGTTATGGATATGACGTTAGTGGGAATATACGTAGTAACGTCGCCTGCCTGCGTTTCTATTATCGGAAGCGCCGTTAATGAGCCGCTGCCGAATTCATCGCTGTACTTGCAGGCGCGTTCAAGGAGCCGCGAGTGGGTGTAAAATATGTCTCCCGGATACGCTTCTCTCCCGGGCGGGCGCCGGAGAAGCAGTGACAGTTCCCTGTAACTCTGGGCGTGTTTTGTAAGGTCGTCATAAATTATGAGGGCGTGTTTTCCCTTGTCCCGGAAATACTCGCCTATCGCGCACCCGGTATACGGCGCGAGATAACGCATCGGAGTGGGGTCGTTGGCTGTAGCGCTGACGACAATGGTATAATCCATGGCGCCATACTTGTTCAGCTTGTTTATCATGGACGCTACCGTGGAGCTTTTTTGGCCTATCGCGACATATACGCATACCAGGCCCTTGCCTTTGGAATTGATAATCGTGTCTATGGCGAGGGCCGTTTTGCCGGTTTGCCTGTCGCCGATTATGAGCTCCCTCTGGCCGCGGCCTATCGGTATCATGGAATCGATCGCCTTTATGCCCGTCTCGAGCGGCTCCTTTACCGGCTGCCTCGCGACAACCCCCGGGGCGATCCGCTCTATAGGCATTGTTTTTTCTATTTTTATTTTTCCCTTATCGTCGATGGGCCTTCCGAGCGCGTCGACCACCCTTCCTTTAAGGGCCTCGCCGACTCCCACTTCGGCGATCTTTCCCGTAAGCCGCACCTGGTCCCATTCTTTTATCAAAGAATCGTCTCCGAAAATACATGCGCCGACCGTTTTTTCCTCAAGGTTAAGTACCATTCCGGTAAGGCCGTTCGGCATTTCCAGAATCTCCCCCTCCATCGCCTTGTCGAGGCCGTATATCTTGGCGATACCGTCACCCACCTCAAGAACGGTTCCCACCGTGGCGGTATCAACGCGCTTCTCGTAATCCTTGATTTCTTTTTTTATAATGGCTGTTATTTCTTCCGGCCTTATCTTCATACTTCGACTCCTTTAGATTGTATTCGATCGCTCAAGGTAACCCTGGGCGCGGTCGAATGGTTCATCTTTTAATCCCTTTCCCCTTTCACAAGGATTTCGCCGAGGCGTTCAAGTTGTCCCTTCGCTGAATAGTCGTAAAGCCTGTCTTTGTACCGCACTGACAGGCCGCTTATAAGGGCAGGATTTTTCCTGACTTCCACATTGATCTTTTTCCCGAACTTGCGCGTAAGCGCGTCCATGAGAAAAAGCTTATCGTCTTTTTCAAGAAGCACCGGGGTTTCCACGTATACCCTTGCCTGCTTTTTTAATTCATCATAGAGATCCCTGTATCTCAAAAATACCGCGTGTATCAGGTTTTCTCGTCCGTTGTCTATAAGGACATATAAAAAATTAAGGGTGCCCATGCAAAATTTTTTCTTTTGGGCAAGGAGCGTGATCGCGAATTTTTTCTCATCCGCGCTTATCAAAGGGTGTATCAGAAATTTGTCGAAGTCCTCGTCTTCCAGCCACTCAAGATTCAGGATTTCCAGCTCCTCCATGACCTTGTCCGTGAAATTTTCTTCACGGGCGTATTCAAACAGCGCCCTGGCGTACCTGTCGTGTAAAAGTTCTGATTTATCCTGCACGGCTTATGCTCTTCAGTGATTCCTTGATGAGTTTTTCGTGGTCCTTTTCGTTTATTTCGCGCTCAAGAATTTTCTTCGCTATCTCTACGGATAAGGATGCAATATCTCCCTTGACGTCGTCTTTTGCTTTCTCAATCTCCTTTTTTATGCCAAGTTCCGCCCTCTCGATTATCGCAAGCGCTTCTTTTTTCGCTCCGTCGATGGTTTTAATCTTTTCCTTGTCGGCCTCGCGTATGGCCCCTTCTATCAGCCGCACTGCCTCTTCCTTCGCGCTCCGGAGCTCTTTCCTGGAAGTCTCAAAATAGCTTTCGGCCTCTTTCCTGTTGCGCTCGGCGCCTTCGGTGAGTTTGCGTATACTGTCCGCGCGCTCATCGAGATATTTTACAAGCGGTTCGTATAAAATCTTTGTGAGCAGCCCCAGAAGCATGAGAAAACTCAAGATTTGCAGCACTAATGTAAAGTTCAGGTTCATATCATCATTGCGAGCCCCGAAGTTTCGGGGCGAAGCAATCTCCTATTTGTGTCATCCTGAGCGTAGCGATCCCTGCCTGCCGGCAGGTAGGGATCTTTCCTTGAGACTCTTCGTCGAGTCTCACTTTGTTCGGCTCTCCCCGGAATGACAAATTGGGAAAAACTCCCCTTTCGGCCTCATTTAACTTACAACAAAGATCAGCAAAAGCGCTATGACGAGCGCGTAAATACCCGTCGTTTCGGCGATGGCATCCGCAATAAGCATTGTCCTTGTAAGGACGCCCTGCAGTTCCGGCTGCCTCGCTATGCCTTCGCAGGTCTTTCCGCCTACGACGCCTTCGCCTATTCCCGGGCCTATGGCCCCGGCGCCCATGCATATGCCGGCGCCTAAAAGCGCCGCTGCCCTTATTATGACCTTGCCGTCTATCGGCATGGTTTCAGCCGTATGTTTAGCAACTTCGGCTGCCTGTGCTATATCCATTCTTACCTCCCTCTTATTTTACACTTCTCTTAAAACCGCTATATAGGTTAGCGCCAAGAGCGCAAAAACCAGCGCCTGCACGGTTCCGACAAAAAGCCCAAAAAATCCCTGCAGGATAAAATATGAAACCAGCAAAACGGGCGACGCGCTATAGGACGGCAGATCCAACGCGCCGAAAACCTTGATGGTTACCGGCCCCGCCAAAGCAAGTATGATCGCGCCGGCGTACATGTTGCCGAAAAGCCTGAAGGAATGCGAGATGACCTTCCCGAATTCACCGACGACATTAAGAGGCAGAAAGAAAAAAAACGGTTTTGTATAGCTCAACACGTATTCTTTCACGCCTTTATGCAGAATCGCGCTCGCATGGCATATCACAAACATCATAATGCCGAGGCCGAGGCAGGTGTTAAGGTCGTACGTCGGGCTTTTAAGGCCCGGGATTATGCCCACCCAGTTGCAGAAAAGAACAAATATAAAAAGCGTGAAAATAAGCGGCGTGAATTTCCGCGCGTCACGCCCGAGCGCTTCGACCGCCATGTCCTCGAAGCCCGTGTACATGAGTTCGAACGCCGCCGAAAACCTGCCCGGGGATCTTCTCATGCTTCTTCTTATCAAAACCGCGGCGATGAGTATGAAAAATATTATCGCCCACGTTGTTATAAGCGTTTTTGGATTTATATCCACGCTTAAATTCGCCCACGGCAGAAATATTCTCTTCTGTACGATTTCGCCTATCCCTTGCATCCCGCTATACTCCCCGCCCAACGACAAATATCAAAAGCACGGAAATGACAAGCGCGTATATGGCTGTCGTAGAGGCGATGGACATCCCGATAAGCATCGTCTGAAGAAGCCTGCCTTCCATTTTCGGGTTTTCACCTATGCCCTGAAGGCCGTCGCCTCCGATTATGCCTACGCCGATGGCCGTCCCTATCGCGCCCAACCCCGTCGAAATACCGGCGGCGGTGAAACACACTATCGTAAGTAAATCAGCGCCGCTTAGCATTAGTCAGTGCCTCGTCTAAAAATATCGCGAATTTGACGGAAAGAAGCCCTGTGGCCATCCCGATAAAGACAGGCATTCCCTTCATTATCGCGATAAAAAGAAAAACCGCCATTACGGCGTACATAATGAGAAACTTGCCGATTATGTATCTCCTGGCGGCCTTAACCGGAAAATCCCTCATCCTCGCTATGTGCCCGGCAAGAAGCGAAAAATTCATCATCGCCAGGGCTCCTCCCACAAAAAACCCGGTGGAAAATTTTCTTGAGAAAAAAAGGCCCGCCAGGGAAATCGCGAGCGTTATGAAAAGTGTTTTTTTCAGAATATTTATTCTGTAAATAAGGTATTCGAGGGGAATTTCTCTCGTGCCGCAGATTGTCATTTCTTCTGCCTCATTATCTCCCTGTACGCGTTCATGAATCCGGCCGCTATCCCTATGAGAAGAAACACAACCGTAAATATCCCTTTAAGGTGAAACAGCTTATCCAGAAACAATCCTATGCCGAGCCCCACTAGAATCGTGACAATAATGACCAGCCCGAGCTGTGTAACGAGGCCGAAATAATAAAAAATATTATCTTTGGGCACGCGCAGTCCTTACGAACAGGTTCGCGAAACTGTCCTCCGGCGCTTTCTCTTCTTTTCGGGACACCTCGATAAAGCCGCTTTCTATTTCGAATTTTTTCTCGGAAGATCCATCGAGAATCTTTACGGTTCCTTTTTTAAGAGCGGTGAGAAGGGGCGCGTGGCGCGGCAGAATGCTCATGATCCCGCCTTCGGCCGGCACTATGATTTCGCGCGAGGCGCCTTTATAAAGCAGCTCCTCGGGTGAGACGACGGTTACGTTAAAAGTATTATCCATCATAGTGCCTTTATATCCTTATATAGTATAGCAATTAGACGACACAGTGTCAAGCGGTAGGACGGGAGCCGGGTTTAGTGATGGGGATTTTTTTCTTGCAAAGCGGGCACGCGGCGCCTTCAAAAGCGGGAATATCTATCTTTATGAGCGCTTCGAATCGCATACCGAAATCAATCTTCTCTGAGGAGCGGTCAACGAGGCAGCCGACGCCTATCAGTTTCGAGCCGCAGGATTTTACAACCCCTATTACTTCTTTAGTGGAAAGCCCCGTAGTCACGACGTCTTCGACAACCAAAATTTTGTCTTTTTCGCTTAGCGTAAAGCCGCGCCTGAGCGTCATTTTATCGTCCACTCTTTCGGTAAACAAACTTTTAGCGCCGAGTGAGCGCGCGGCTTCGTATGAAACAAGGATGCCGCCGACAGCGGGCGCTATTACAACGTCGGGTTTCTCTGTCTTGAATCTATCGGCGAGCGCGGCGCACAATTTTCCGGCATATTCGGGATGTTCCAGGACGCGCGCGCACTGAAGATACCCGGCGCTGTGAAGGCCGCTTGAGAGCTTAAAGTGGCCTTTTAAAATCGCGCCTGTTTTTTCGAACATCGCGAGTATTCGTGTTTCTTTCATAACTAGTCCATTTAACCGCCGCGGTTTCTTAATCAACCGCGGCGGTTTTCGGCGATTTCTTCCAGAATGCTTTTCGCAGCTTGTGCCGGATTCGCTACTTCTGTTATCGGACGGCCGATAACGATAAAGTCCGCGCCGTTTTTAACGGCTTCGGCCGGCGTGGCCGTTCTCCTCTGGTCATCCGCCTTTGCCCCGGGCGGCCTAACCCCCGGGTTCACCACTATAAAATGTTTACCGCATACTTTTTTGACAAGCCACGTTTCTCCGGGGGAGCATACAATACCGTTTAGCCCGGCTTTTTTTGACAGCTTCGCCAGATTCAGCACTTTGGTTTTCGCGTTTGGCTCTTCCTTGCTCGTAAGCACCGTCACAGCCATAAGCAGGGGCCTTTTTTTCATGCCCTGAAACGCGCCTCGAGCGTGTTTTAGCATTTCCGGCCCGCCGGAGGCATGAAGCGTAAGCATAAACACTTTATGCTTTGTAGCCGCGAGCACGGCTTTCCCGACGGTGTTCGGTATATCATAGAATTTGAGGTCCAAAAATACTCTTTTTTTCTTCCTGTTTATATGATCTATTATTTTGGGGCCGCAGGCGGTAAAAAGTTCGCTTCCCACTTTGAAAATATTGACATAGGGAGAAAGTGTGTCGACCAATTTTTCCGCTTTGGCGAAAGAATCCACATCTAATGCGACTATCAGTTTATTTTGCACAACTAACCTCTTCAACCGCCGCGGTTTCTTTATCAACCGCGGCGGTTTCTTTTACGTCTTTAGTTTTCCTATTAGCATTTTTACGTTCTTTATTTTTTTCTCTTTCAAGTATTTCTTTATCCCTTCCAGTATTTCTAAAGACGCGGAGGGGTTTACGAAGTTCGCCGTGCCTATCTGGACACAGCTTGCCCCGCATAAAATAAATTCTATCGCGTCCTCCGCGCTCATGATGCCGCCGGTTCCGATAATGGGGACCCTGACAGTGTTATATACATCAAAAACACACTTTAGCGCAAGGGGTTTTATGGCCGGGCCGCTTAAACCGCCCGTTATATTCCCGAGTTTCGGCTTCCCGGTATTAATGTCAACGAGCATGCCGGGATACGTATTCACCAGGGATACGGCGTCGGCGCCCCCGGAAACGGCGGCTTTCGCGATCTCTTTTATATCCGTTACATTGGGCGAAAGTTTTGCTATCAGTGTCTTCCGCGTTATTTTCCGCAATTTCGAGATTATTTTTTCCGTGGCTTTTCCGTCCTGCGCAAGAAGCGAAAATCTTGTCCCCTCATGGATTACGTTGGGGCACGAAAGATTTACCTCTATGGCTCCGACGCACGGCGCGCCGGAGAGCTCTCCGGCGATCTTCACAAAGCCGCCTACACTGCCGGACGCTATGCTCACGATAACCGGTATCTTCAGGCGTCGGAGGCGCGGGATTTTCCTAAATATAAAATCCTTGAGCCCGTCGTTATCAAGGCCTATCGAGTTTAGAAGCCCCGCCGGAGCCTCGGCAACGCGCGGGGGGGCATTCCCCTCTCTTTTATTCAGCGTGATCGTCTTTGTGACAAGAGCGCCGAGCTTATTTATATCGACGATTTCTTTTATTTCTTCGCCGAAACCGCACGTTCCGGAGGCGAGAATTACCGGATTCTTAAGTTTTAATTTGCCGATTTTTATAGCTAACTTTATCATGGTTGTTGCCACCTTTGTCATCCTGAGAAGAGCTGTTTTTCTTTGTCATCCTGAGGCTCCGCAGGAGCCGAAGGATCTTAACGATAAGATTCTTCGGCTCCCTCGGTCGCTCAGAATGACATTGGGAAAAGTACTCCTCGCAATGATAAGTTTCTTTACCATATGATTTCCCGTGCGTCAAACACCGGGCCGTCCTTGCAAACCATTTTATACCCGCTTCGCGTCTTCACGGCGCAGCCCAGGCACGTCCCTATGCCGCAGGCCATATATTCTTCGAGTGAAATCCGGCAGGCCATACCATACTGCTTCGCCGCCTTTGCCGTCTCTTTCAGCATGGGCTTGGGCCCGCAGGCGTAAATGACTGAAAGTCGAGAATTGGCGGTAAGCGGTATTTTTTTTCTAAGCAAATTTGTCACCGTACCCCTATAGCCTTTCGAGCCGTCGTCGGTTGCGATGTAAACTTTCGCGCCGAGATTTTCCAATTCTTTATCGCATACTACGTGTTTTTTAGTCCGCGCGCCGATGAAAGCCGCAAACTTGACACTGCGGGCTTTAAACTGTCTTGCCAGCGCGAGAAGGGGCGCGATGCCGTGGCCGCCGACGACAAGAAAGGCCGCGGCCCCGGGGCCGCCGGATTGGGGCTTTGGATCAAATCCGTTTCCGAGCGGCCCGAGAATATCCAGCATGCCGCCCTTTTTCCTGGTCGATAAAATCTTTGTCGCTTTCCCCACTACTTTGTACAATATCCCAATCTTTTCTTTATAAATCCTGCACGCGGCGAAGGGCCGCCTGAGAAGCGGCTCGAAAGAATCGTTTACTTTTACGTTGAAAAACTGGCCCGGCCTTACTGCTTCTTTGAAAATGGGAGTTTTAAATAATAACGTGTAATGCCCGGGCGCGATCTTCTGGTTTATCAGTATTTTCGCTTTAAATTGTTTCACAATCAACCTTTTCGAGCTTCCCGCCGATGATCACACCCACTACTTTCCCCTTAAACCGCCGGTTTATAAAAGGGGAATTCTTGCTTTTTGAACGGATCGAATCTCTCGTATAAACCCATTCTTTTTCGGGGTCTATAATTGTTATATCCGCATCGCTCGCGTCCGAGAGACTGCCCTTATGTTTTAGGTCCAGGATCCGGGCGGGATTAACCGACATAAGCTCGATTAATCTTCCCCAGGAGATTATTTTTTTATCAACGAGATTTATAATTGACAGGGCGAGCGACGTTTCAAGCCCGATAATCCCGAATGCGGCCATATCAAATTCTATCTCTTTCTCGTGCTTTCCATGCGGGGCGTGATCCGAAGCTATCGCGTCAATTGTCCCGTCTTTTAATCCCTCTTTTATGGCCTTAACGTCTTCTGCCGAACGCAAGGGCGGGTTCATCTTCGTGCGGGTATCATAGGTTTCGCAAGCGCTCTCTTCCAGGCTGAAATGCTGCGGGGCGGCCTCTGCCGTAACCAAAATACCTTCTTTTTTTGCCCTTCTTATAATTTCCACCGATTCTTTCGCGCTTACATGGGCTATGTGGATTTTTGCCCCCGTTTTTCCGGCAAGTTTTATGTCACGTTCCACGAATTCGTATTCGGCTTTTTTGGGTATGCCGCGGAGCCCGAGTTTTGTCGCTGTCATTCCCTCGTTTATGACTCCGTTTTTCGAGATGTTTTTGTTTTCGCAGTGCGATATCAGGAGAATATTATTTTCCTTTGCCTTTTTAAGGGCCTCGCGCATAACGGCCCCGTCCTGCACGGCGTTCCCGTCGTCGGATAAGGCGACGGCGCCTTCTTTTTTCATCGCCTTCATATCCACGATTTCCACGCCGGCTCTCTCTTTTGTAATGGCGCCTGTAATAAAGACGAAACAGGCGGCGTCCTTTTTTGTGATATCTCTAAGACGCTTCATCTCGCTGCAATTATCTATCGCGGGATAGGTATTCGGCATGCAGGAGAGGCTCGTTATCCCGCCCGAAAGCGCGGCGCGCGTCGCAGACGCCACAGTTTCTATATCCTCCCTGCCGGGCTCCCTCAAGTGGACATGCATGTCTATGAGCCCCGGGATTACGATTTTATCTTTGGCGTCGATTATTTCACCGGCTTCTTTGTCTATATTTTCCGCTACCTTCGTTATTTTGCCGCGTTCGATCAGTATATCGAAAATGCCGTTACGTTTATTAGCGGGGTCTATAACACGCCCGTTTTTTATCAGTATGCTCATTTGTTTTTTTTCGCTGTCGCTACAAGGTACAAAGCCGCCATCCGGACCGCTATGCCGTTTGTAACCTGCTCCAGTATGACGGAATTGGCGCCGTCCGCCACTTCGGCGGACATTTCTACGCCCCTGTTAATAGGGCCGGGATGCATGACGATTATGTTTTTCTTCGCTTTTTTAAGACGCTCCTCCGTTATGCCGTATGTTTTGAAGTATTCCATTCTGGAGGGAAACGCTTTTTTTTCGTCTCTTTCAAACTGCATCCTGAGAATATTTATAGCGTCGGCTTTTTTTATCGCTTCCTCGACGCTCGTTGTAATATTAACGCCCAGCTTTTCTATGCCGGCGGGTATGAGCTTCTTTGGCGCGCAGACCGTAACGTTCGCGCCGAGTTTCGTAAGGCCCCATATATTGGATCGCGCAACCCGCGAGTGGGCGATGTCCCCTATTATGCTGACGCTTAAGCCCTTGATGCGCCCGAGTTTTTCCTTAAGCGTTAAAATATCCAGGAGCGCCTGTGTCGGATGCTCGTGCCAGCCGTCTCCCGCGTTTACAACGCTTATATTAAGGGCCCGCGAAAGCATCACGGCCGCCCCCGAAGAGCTGTGCCTTACCACGATTATATCTATTTTAAGCGCTTCGAGATTTTTACCCGTGTCGATGAGGGTTTCCCCTTTTTGTATACTTGAAGATTCTTTTAACATGGTAACAACATCGGCTGAAAGGCGTTTCGCGGCCAGCTCAAAAGATGTCCGCGTTCTCGTGGAGGGTTCGTAGAACAGATTCGCGACTGTCTTGCCGCGGAGCGTAGGGACTTTTCTTAAGGGGCGCCCGAGCACTTCCTTGAAAGATTTGGCGTTATCGAGAATAAGTTCGATCTCCTCTTTTGTTAAGTACTCGATCCCCAAAAGGTCTTTTTTTGTCCAGACAACGGGTTTTTTGACTGCCATTTTATCCCGGCTTTTCGCATATGGCGACTTCGTCAACACCATCGGCCTCCTCAAGTTTTACTTCCACGATTTCGTTCAGCGCCGTGGGCACGTTTTTCCCGACGTAATCCGCCCTTATCGGAAGCTCCCTGTGGCCCCTGTCCACAAGCACGGCAAGCTGGATTATGGCCGGCCTTCCAAAATCTATCAGCTGGTCCATGGCGCACCTTATGGTGCGGCCCGTATATAAAACATCGTCCACCAGGATTACTTTTTTCCCGGTTATGTCAAAACCTATTTTGGTCTCTTTCAAAATCGGCTGTTCCGCGACTTCCGTGAGATCATCTCTGTAAAGGGTAATGTCTAAAATTCCGAGTGGCGCCTTCTCTCCTGAAATTTTCTCTAAGGCCGTGGCTATTCTATGCGCGAGATACTCGCCCCTGTTTCTTATGCCCACGATTACTAGCTTTTTCTTCTCCTTATCACGTTCAAGTATTTCGTGGGCTATTCTGATTATGGCCCTTTGTATGCCGCTTTTACCTAAAATTTTAGCTTTACTTTTCATGATCTATTCCGTCATCGCGAAGCCGGGCGAAAGCGAACGGGCCCCAGAACGACAGGAGGCAGTATGCCTCCTCATAAAAAATGCCTACCCGTATTCTTTACAAGTAGGCTATTATTGTATTTCATTCCTGCTCCTTTTCCAGCCTCGCAGGACCGGGTTTAAAAGGTTAAACTGTGCGCTTACTATACCACTTTTCCCGGTTCTTGTCAAACATAATTTTCGTTTTATTCGTTATAAAATTATATTTGGTCCTGAGCGAAGCGAAGGGTCAAGTTTTTTGTTGAACAAGTGGTGTCAAGATAATTGGGCGCTTTGCTTCTCCGTCATTGCGAGCCCTTGGCATCTTTGATGTCAAGGGCGAAGCAATAACACATTGGCGGTTTTTTTTAGTTATTTTTGTATCAGGCCCAGAATGCGCTCAAGATCTTCATTCGAATAGTAGGAAATCTCGAGGCGACCGCGCTTTTTGCCGTGAATGATTTTTACGCGTGTCCCGAGATAATGCTGCATGTCCTCTTCCATGCGGGTGAGGTGCTCGTCTTTTTCGGACGTTTTTTTCCCGGGCCTCTCGAGGCGCTGTTTTATTAATTCCTCGGCCTGTCTTACCGAAAGATTTTTTTTCATTATCCTTTTCGCGAATCTTATCTTTGACCGTTCCGTGGGAAGGGAAAGAATGGCCCTGGCGTGGCCCATTGATATCATTTCATCCGTTATGTATTCCTGTATCAGTTTCGGGAGGGTGAGAAGGCGAACCGTATTTGATATGGTGGACTTATCCTTTCCGACGGCTTTTGCTATTTCTTCCTGTGAAAAATTGAATTTCTCGACAAGCTCCATATACGCGTTCGCTTCTTCGATAGAATTCAATTCTTCCCGCTGGATATTTTCTATCAGGGACAATTCCAGGCTGTCCGCGTCGCTTATATTTTTCACGATAGCGGGGATGCTCTCGTATCCCAATTCTTTTACCGCCCTGAAACGGCGCTCTCCGGCGATAAGTTCATAGCCGCTTTCCGCCGGCCGCACAACAACCGGCTGAATTATGCCCTTTTCCCTGATTGAATCCTTTAACTCTTTTAGTTTTTCGCTGTTGAATTTCTTTCTTGGCTGAAGCGTGCTTGGTTTTATAGAGCTAACTTTTATTTCGCCTATTCTTTCACTTGCTTCACCAGTGGTTTTTTCCGGTATTAAAGCGCCTAACCCCTTACCCAATCTTTTCTCCATATGCCACCTCTTTATTTTATGCTGTCGTCAAATTAAAATCGCTGTCATTCTGAGGCCCAAAGGGCCGAAGAATCTTTACGTTAAGATCCTTCGCTCGCCTCGGCTCGCTCAGGATGACACTTACACAACACGTTTATCCTCAATAGGTTGTACCGTTTCGCCTAGAACTTCTTTCGCAAAATTATGGTACGCTTGCGCGCCATTAGAATTTTTGTCATACAGCGCTATCGGCTTGCCGAACCCCGGTGCCTCGGTAAGCTTAATGGATCTTGGGATGACAGTTTTGTAAACTTTGTCGCTAAAAAATTTTTTAACTTCGCCTATTACTTCCTTCGTGAGATTTGTCCTGTAATCAGCCATCGTGAGAAGAACGCCTTCAACCTTTAATTCGCCGTTCAAATTGTCCCTGATAAGGGTTATGGTATTCATGAGCTGTGAAAGCCCCTCCAGGGCGTAATATTCGCATTGTATGGGTATTATAACGGAGCCCGCGGCCGTAAGCGCATTCACGGTTAACAGGCCCAAAGAAGGCGGGCAATCAATCAGGATAAAGTCATATTGTTTTTCTAATTTCTCAATCGCTTTTCGCAATCTATATTCTCTGCTCATTAAATTCACAAGTTCCACCTCGGCGCCGGTAAGGTCGAGATGGGACGGGGCTATGTCCAGGTTCTCAATCTGGCTCGGCTTGATGATAGATCCCAATGACGCGTGTTCGTGTAATACGTTATAAATGCTGGATTTGACGGAATGCTTGTCAATGCCTACGCCGCTTGTCGCGTTTGACTGCGGGTCGAGATCGATAAGGAGTGTTTTGGAGTTGTTTATAGCGAGGTACGCGGAAAGATTTATGGTGGTTGTTGTCTTACTCACGCCCCCCTTCTGATTACAAATGGCTATTGTTTTTGGCATATTATAAAGTTTCCACGTGGAAACTAATATACTAACTCACTCACCCGATGCGGCCTCTTTGCCAACCTCATCGGTTTCTTATGGCTAGTTTACCTAATATATGGAGAAATGTCAACCCCTTACGGATCCTCTGTCATTCTGAGGCGCCTCGCCGCCGAAGGCGGCAGGGCGCTGTCTCCGACCCTACGGGTCGTAGACCCGGAGGGAAGAATCTTAACGAAAGATCCTTCGTCCCGCATGGCCTATATTGTTCATTGTGGTATACGGGGCTTCCTTCGGTCGTCGGCCCTTACCTTCGGGCCTCCTCAGGATGACAGAATAAGAAACCTCGCTCAGGATGACGGTGTATGTATAAAGAGTGTTCGGGATGATAATTTTGGAGAACTTCCATTTACGGCCTTTTTTTAAGAGTTGCCTTGATCTTGGCGGGTTCGGCGCCTTCCATGCCAAAGAGGCCTTTATTTTCCTCGCGTAAAATCTTTATCTCAACGTCTTCTTTTTTGGCGTTAAGCCTTGCGAGCGCTAGCGTTATCGCTTCCCTGGTTGTCTTAGCCTCTACCTCGATGGACCTTTGCTTCACTGCAGCTTCTTTCTCATGGTGGAATGCTCGATGACCATAAGCACCGTGTTTGTTAGCCAGTAAAGAACGAGCCCGGAAGGGAAATTATAGAATAGAAACCCAAAAAACATCGGAAAGAAAATCAGCATGATCTTCTGCTGCTGCTTTTGTTCCGGGCTTGTGCTAGCAGTGTTTTTTGAGGAAATTTTCTGTTGGAAAAACATAGCGCCCACCATGAGTATGGGCAATATATGAATTTCATTGCCTATTAACGGTAGGGTAAACGGCAAAGGAACGTAGTCGGGTCGGGATAAGTCCTTTATCCACAAGAAGCTAGCGCCTTTTAGCTCTATAGATCTCATCAGACCCTGATATAGAGCGATAAATATGGGCATTTGTATTAAGAGCGGCAGGCATCCGCCGAGAGGATTAACGTTATATTGTCTATAAAGTTCCGCCAGTTCCTTATTTAATTTCTGAGGATTGTCCTTGTGGAGTTTTCGCATTTTCTCGATGTGGGGCTGTACCTCCTGGATCTTCTGCATGGAAAGAAAACTTTTGCGCGTCAGCGGGAATAGTATGAGATTGATGAGGAAGGTGAGCATTATGATCGCGACTCCCCAATTCCTGACCAGCTTGTGGAATGCCCGCAAGATTGCCAGCAACACCTTGCTAATCCCGCCGAATATTCCGTAGTTTATGATCTGTTCCAATTTGAAGCCCGGCGCGCTTAGCCGCACGGCGTCATTCGGGCCAATATACAGGGCGTAAGAGTCTTCCGACATTGTGCCGGAATAGATAGGCATTCTTTTCGTCCTCACCCCGCTTGACAGCTCTGATTTGTTGAATTGCCTTAATATGACCCCCTCCGAATCCTGTTGCGGTTTGAGGACAATGCAAAAATACCTTGTCTTGACTCCTGTCCATGAAATAATGCCCTCTACGATCGCTTCGCCGTTTTTCACTTTCCCGTTACGCACAAGTTTTCCGTCAACCATGGAATCTATTTCCACAAATCTTTTTCCCATCGCCGCGCCGGCTACCTGCATGCAGGATGCCCCCAATATATCGTACTCCCTATAGATTGTGTTTGTCCCCAAGTTTCGAATAGAAACTCGTAACTCTATGATATCATTGGACTTATAAAATGTATATTCTTTGGTGAGCGTGAATTTCCCGGGCTCGGAATAAGCGTAAACAATTTTATTTCTCTCTTCTTTAATAAGTGTAAAATTCCGCCGGCCAAGGTCTTTCGCCAGCGTGTCGCTTTCCAGGGCAAAAATGGCTCTCTTTCCTTCCGCGTCCCGGACCAGATGCATCGGCGCTCCCGTGCGCGAGTCGCGGTATTCCTTTAATTTTACATCTTTTAAAGAGCCGCCTATGTTTGTAAAGGTAAGCTCATATCTCTCTGTCTCGGCCACAGTGGTTTTTCCCTCGGCCGCTCCCTCTCCATAAGGCTGCCGCGGGGTTGCCTGCTTTTCAGCGGGAATGGGGGCCTGCGTCCCGGCGCTGCCTGTTTGCGGCTGCAGCGGCGCTTGGGGTTTTGGGGATAAAAACTGGAACGATACTATAACGAGAATCGATAAGGCAATTGCTATTATAAGTTTTTTTTCCATATTTAGTCAGGCCGGATCATAGCCGCCCGGGTGAAATGGGTGGCATTTTAAAATTCTTTTTGCGCTTTTCAACATTCCTTTAAATACACCAAATTTATGTATGCACTCCATGCTGTATTCCGAGCACGATGGATAAAATCTGCATGTTCGTAACTTAAGCGGGGACAAATGGTTACGATATAATTTTATCATGAAAATAAACGTTTTTCTGACCATTGTTTTATTGCCTCTGCCCCAATACCAGGCCCCGCAGTTCCCGCGCTTCCTGTTTTATATCCGATCCGCGGCGGCCGGCTCTGGAGGTAACGACAAAATCGTAGCCGCGGCCCCGGGACAGCATCCCTTTTCTGAACGATTCCTTGGCGACCCTTCTCAGCCTGTTACGCCTGGTAGCGAGTTTAACGTGCCTTTTTGCGATTGCCACGCCGATCCTCGCATAAGGAAGACCGGTGCGGCGCACGTATAAAACGAAGCGCGCACTTAAGAATCTCCTGCCTTCTTTGTACGCCTTTCGAAAATCCAGGGGCTTTCTGATGCGGTGCTCTATTTTCATTACACGCTTAGGCGGAGGCGTTTTTTCCTTCTGCGCCTGCGGAGCACCGCCCTGCCGGCTGTGGTCCGCATCCGACGGCGAAAACCGTGTTTACGCTTTCTTTTCAGGTTGGATTTCGGCCTTAAATGCTTTTTCATAGGTCGCTAATTATATCATATCCGAGCTGTGAGTCAAGAAGAAAAAAATGAAAGAGGGCCCCTACACATACGCCGTCATCCTGAGCGAGGTTTCTTATTCTGTCATCCTGAGGAGGCCCGAAGGTAAGGGCCGACGACCGAAGGAAGCCCCGTATACCACAATGAACAATATAGGCCATGCGGGACGAAGGA
>Ga0208325_1000108_pt1 | contig 22687 bp, 22 predicted proteins | sample PL_2010_330m_FD_185486 | JGI IMG/M metagenome (GOLD analysis project Ga0208325, IMG submission 185486) | Freshwater microbial communities from Powell Lake, British Columbia, Canada to study Microbial Dark Matter (Phase II) - PL_2010_330m... | ecosystem: Environmental > Aquatic > Freshwater >...
CGGAGGAAAGTTTTGAGCTGTGGACAGGAAATGCATCCGTAATGGAGCTTACTCTAAATGGGCACAATCTCGGATCTCTTGGCAGGGGGGTTAAGAGAGGCGTTATTATTGACAGGCAGGGGATTAGAAAATAAATGAGGCCAAAATTTACGCCTGCCTGCCTGTAGGCAGGGATGCTTAAGAGCGAGTGGTGATGTAAATTTTATGGCCGCATTTATCCTGATGATACGACCAAAGGAAGCATCAGAAGAATCTAAGGATTAAGGCGATCGGAATTCTATTCCGATTTTTTATTATGAAAGCAAGTATTATAAGTTTAGGATGCGCGCGCAATCTGGTAGACTCTGAGCTTATCCTTGGTAAGCTTAAGGCTATGGGGCTTGATATTGTTGACGAACCCGATGGCTCTGATGTAGTTGTTATCAACACATGCGCTTTTATAGAAGACGCGAAAAGAGAGGCGATAGATACAATATTAAAGGCAATAAGTTTAAAAAAAGAAGGGCGTATTAAAAAAATAATCGTATGCGGTTGTCTAGGCCAGCGTTATGCCAAGCAAATCGAAAAGGATATGCCAGAGGTTGATGCTGTATTAGGCGTTGATAATTTTAAAAATATAGACAAAGCGATAAGATCGATAAAAAAAGATGAAAGCTTTTCAGAGATAAACCCCCCCGCTGTAATATACTCGCATAAGGACCCGCGCCTTATAATGACGCCGCCTCATTATGCATATATGAAAATAGCCGAAGGCTGCCGTAATCAATGCAGTTATTGCGCCATATATAAGATACGAGGCGATATAAGAAGCAGGGCAATTGAATCTGTGATATGGGAAATAATGACTATTACGAAAAAAAAGCCGATTGCAGAACTTAATATTATTGGCCAGGATACTACATCTTACGGTATAGACAGATATAGAAAGCCCGCGCTCTCTAAATTGCTACGCAGGATCTGCCGCATAAACCGTGCTCATTGGATAAGGATTTTATATACACATCCCAGGTATTTTAACGACGAGCTCATAGGTGTTATAGCCCAGGAAGATTCTATTTGTAAATATATAGATTTGCCAATTCAGCACATAAGTGATAAGATATTGTCCAGGATGAACAGAAAGATTACTCGAAATGAGATAGAGTTGCTTATAGAAAAAATAAGGCAAAGAATTCCGGGCGTGGCCTTGCGTACATCTATAATAACAGGATTTCCCGGTGAGACAGAAAAGAATTTCAGGGAGCTGCTTGATTTTATTAAGGATATCAGATTTGAAAGGCTCGGTGCTTTTATTTATTCAAGGGAAGAAGATACCCCTGCTTACGGATTTAAAGATCAGATAAGTGAAAAGGTAAAGAAAGAGCGTTTCAACCGGCTTATGGTTTTGCAGCAGGACATATCAAAGCAGGTAAACCAGGCCTTTTTAGGCAAGACGCTCGAAGTTCTTGTGGAAGAACAAATAGAAAAAGGTGTTTACACGGGGCGCACGCAATATGACGCGCCTGAAGTTGATGGTATTGTGCATATAAGATCGAAAAAACCGTTAAAATCGGGAGTGTTTGTTAAAGTAAAAATAACTGACACCCTCGAGTACGATTTAGTAGGCAAGACCGTTTCTTGAGCCCTGCCGCTTCGCTTTGCGAAGCAAAGTGGCGGGACTCAAGGAACGGTCTTAACAGGAGAATCACAATGAATCTGCCGAATAAGCTTACATTATCGCGCATAGGGCTCACCTTTGTGTTCATGTTTGTTCTTTTTACTAGATGGCCTTATGGTAAGATTACAGCACTTATTGTTTTTGCTATTGCCTCTTTTACGGACTATATAGACGGTATGATTGCGAAGAAAAGAGGGCTTATCTCTGATTTTGGAAAGTTTATGGATCCTATTGCCGATAAAATACTTATCCTTGCGGCATTTCTGGCATTTGTTGAAATGAGGCTTATCCCCGCATGGGCTGTTTTAATAATAATTTTTCGTGAATTTATTATACTGGGCTTAAGGATATTAGGCATTATAAAAGGGCATATTGTTGCCGCCTCCCGTGCGGGCAAACATAAAACAGTTTCGCAGATGGTGACTGTGTTTTTTATTCTTATATATCTTATATTAAGGCAATATGGTTCGGGCTATGATTTCTGGACAGAAAGAGCGGACGCCGTATCTAGAAGCCTGATTTTTATGCTTATGCTTGTTACTGTGGCGCTTACTCTAATATCAGGCGCTTCATATATTTCTAAAAATAGAAGGCTGTTTAGATGAAGTTGCTGGTAAAGCTGATTGCGAGCGGATTTGGCGCAGGCTATGTTCCCATAGCTCCTGGTACGGTTGGCAGCCTTTGGGGAGTGGCCATATATGTTCTGCTTTATCGATATCCTTCAGTTTTTGTATTATCAACATTGATTTTGTTCTATATTGGGTTTGCTGTTTCCAGCAGAGCTGAGAAATTATTTGGCGAAAAAGATTCAAAAAAAATTGTAATAGATGAAATTGCTTCCATGTGCATGGTGTTTATGTTTATAAAACCCGATTGGCTGATTCTGCTGACCGGATTTTTACTTTTCAGGTTTTTTGATATTGTAAAGCCGCCACCTGCAAGAATGGTAGAAAAGTATTCAGGCGCCAAAGCTGTCATGCTTGACGATGTTATTGCGGCCGCGTATACGATAATGGTGCTTTTTGCGCTTAGCAGTTTTCAGAAAGCGGGAATTCTTCCAGTGATGAATATACAGGGCCTTGCTGGGTAATAAGCGAAGAGAAAAGCACTATCTTGTTAACAGGGATTTTAGTAGTTATGCTAAAATCCTTTTCTTTTTCCAGTATCTTTATAAGTGCGTGTTTGTTTTTTTGAGAGCGCACCCTTCCAAGTGTCAGATGAGGGAGAAATGCCCTCGCCTCTTTTTTAATGCCAAATTTTTCTGCGCAGATCTCAATTTGGTTTTGCAAAATCATGCACGCAGGACTGCCCTTGTCAATTCCCACCCAAATAGTTTGAGGGTGAAGCAGGCTGGGAAAAACCCCTATCCTTGATATGGAGATATCAAATCGGGCATGGTGCTTGCTTGTTTCTCTGATAACTTCTGATATCAAGCTCGTTGTTTTTTTGTCAATATCGCCTAAAAATCTTAAGGTTATATGAATATTGGCAGCACTAACCCATTTTACATCTGCGTTTGATTTTTTCAGCCTGTCCTGTACTGAGGAAAGTTTTTTATTGATATTTTCAGGTAATGTTATAGCGATAAATGCTCTCATCCTAATAAGTGATGACGAATCATATCTAATGCCGCCTGGCTTGTGCGGAATTTTATCATTTCTCTTGTGCCCGTGAAATAATATTTTTTTACAAATGTTTTAAGCTCGGTCGAAAGCCCTATATATACAAGCCCTACGGGTTTTTTATTTGTGGCCCCGGCAGGGCCGGCTATCCCTGTTGTCGATATACCAATATTAGCGCCTGAGAGATTTCTTATGTTAACAGCCATGTCTTTTGCCGTTTGGCTGCTTACAGCGCCGTGCTTTTTTATTGTTGAGTATGAAACATCTAATAATTCCGTCTTTGATTTGTTTGAATACGCTACTATAGAGCATAACAGATTTTTTGATGCGCCGGGCACGTCCGTAATCCTGCTGGCAATAAGCCCGCCTGTGCAGGACTCTGCTATGGCAATTGTTCTATTTCGCAGTAGCTTAAGCGTGTTTTCCTCCAACATTTGGTTATCGGTGCCGAATATCAGGTTGCCCAATTTTTTGCGTATTTTTTCTTCTATAACACCTATTTTACCTCTGGCAGACAACAAATTCTTTGCCTTTGAAGTAATTTTAAGGTCTACCTGGGCAGGGTGTGCGTAAATACCGACAGTGGTATCGCCTGACAAGCGCATAAACCCTTTTACCTTATCATGCAGCTGCGATTCAGCAAGTCCGGTTGTCTTTAATGTATGCGATAATATCACACATCTGCTTTTATATTGTTTTTTCATATATGCTGAAACGTGCGAATCAAACATGGGGATCATTTCGCGGGGAGGACCCGGAAGCGCAATCAGGATTTTTTTATTGATCTTTATTATTAAGCCGGGCGCTGTTCCGGTGTTATTACCTAGCCAGATCGCGTCTTTTGGTATATACGCTTGTCGTAAGTTGTTTTCGGGCATCTTTATATGGCGTTTTTTGAAATGTTCACGTATTAGTCTGGCTATTTTTTTTTGCAGTATAAGCGGTTTTTCGGATATTTTTGTTACTGCCTCAAGCGTAACATCATCCACGGTAGGGCCTAATCCTCCTGTCGTAATGACGATATCCGACCTTATCAGGGCAGTTTTTATGGAATCATAAAGTCTCTTTTTGTTATCACCAATAGCGGTATGATGGTATACATCTATGCCTATTTCAGCCAGCTTTCTCGAGAGGTGTGCGGAGTTAGTGTTTACTATCTGCCCAAGCAGTATTTCCGTTCCTATGCCTATTATCTCTGCCTTCATGATAGGCCAATTATAGCACAAATTTCTACTTTTTTCATTTTTTTTCAAAAAAATTGAAAGAAAAGCTTACTTCGATCCGTCATATATAGTGAGAGCTAAATTAAAAGACCATAAAAGCGTCTTTCAAGCACGCATTGCCGTGCTTGAAAGACGCTATCAAAGAAAAAGGAAGGAGGTATGGGTATGATAGAAACAAAAGAAGCATTAGAAGAGGAGGTTATTTATCATGTAATATCCAGGGGTAATAACAAGATCAAGGTTTTTTATGTGGGTCATGATTATCGAAAATACATTAATAGTATGACTAAAAATAAGCAAAAGTATAAATTTTTACTTCTTGCTTATGCCTTGATGCCAAATCATATTCACCTTATGATCCTGACAAAAAAGATAGGCGATTTATCGCATATAATGAATAGTCTAAGCTTGTCATATTCCAAATGGCACAATAGAAGATATGGGTGTGTAGGCCACGTGTGGCAGGGCAGATATAAAGGCAGAATTATAAAAGATGATAATGATCTTCTATCATGTATGGCGTATATAGAAATGAATCCTGTTAGAGCAAGATTGGTGAATAATCCCAAAGCCTATAAATGGAGCAGTTGCTACGAACGCTTTAGCAAAACAAAGGATCAGATTATTGATTTACATCCTGTCTATTTGGAATTAAGCTCAGACGAGCAGAAAAGGAGGAAGGCATACTATGAAATTATGATTAGGTAAACTAGGTAAAAGCGTCTTTCAAGCACGCATCGCCGTGCTTGAAAGACGCTATCAGTTTTTGCTTTACAAGGGGATTGGGAAAGGGTATAATTTAGACTAATATTTACTATATATGCAGAAAAAGGAGGATTTCATGGTTAAGGTAGAAAAGCAGAAAAAGTCGCAATTTACGATTGCACAGGAAGACCAAGGTTCTGAACAGGGCCGTGCTAAGGCGCTTGAACTCGCTGTATCTCAGATAGAAAAGCAATTCGGCAAGGGCTCTATAATGAGGCTCGATAAGAACATCAAAGATGAAGTACCGGCTATATCTACAGGAGCGATAGCGATTGATATCGCGCTTGGTATTGGTGGTGTTCCTAGAGGCAGGGTTATAGAGATATTTGGTCCAGAGTCAAGCGGCAAGACCACGCTTACGCTTAGCATAATTGCGCAGGCGCAGAAAAAAGGTGGTACTGCGGCTTTTATAGATGCGGAAAATGCTTTTGACTCAAGTTACGCGACAAAAATAGGAGTAAACTTAGATGATCTGCTTATATCTCAACCGGATGACGGAGAGCAGGCCCTTGAGATAGCCGAAACCCTTGTACGCTCAAACGCGGTAGATGTTATTGTGATAGACTCAGTAGCTGCCCTTGTGCCACGCGCGGAAATAGAAGGGGCAATGGGCCAGCCGCAAATGGGGCTGCAGGCCCGTCTTATGAGCCAGGCTCTGCGCAAGCTTTCGGGGGCAATAAACAGGTCAAAGACATGCGTGATATTTATAAACCAGATAAGGGAGAAGATAGGCATTATGTTTGGAAACCCTGAAACAACTCCAGGCGGCAGGGCATTAAAATTCTATGCGTCAGTTCGTCTTGATATCCGAAGAAAAGAGTATATCAAATCAGGGGACACGGTAATTGGAAGCCTTGTAAAGGCAAAGGTTGTGAAAAATAAGGTTGCAGCTCCTTTTAGAAGCGCTGAATTTGAAATAATTTACGCTGAAGGCATATCGCGCGAAGGAAGCATTCTTGATGTAGCTGTTACATACAATATTGTTCAAAGGCAAGGTGCCTGGTATTCTTATGGCGATATAAAGATAGGCCAGGGCAGGGAAGGCGCCCGCACGTATCTCAAGGAAAACCCGAAGCTTACCTTGGAAATAGAGAAAAAGGTTAAAGAAGAGGCTGCCAAAGCCTGAGTAAACACAAAATTTACACAGCGACAAAATACCCGAAAAAGCCAGAAGCGGCGCGTGTAATCATAACATCATAGCACAGGAGAGTGTAAAAGATGAAAAGAAAAAGGGTTATTTTTTTGTCCGCTCTTATAGCAGGCCTGCTGATAGGAATTATAATAACATCCAGATTTAATCTTTCACCGACCATTGATGCGGACACTGAAAAGATTACTGTAAAGCGGGGCGCGGCGGACAATAGTTCTGGCCAATATTATGCCGACTCTCTGGAAGGCTCGTTTATCAGGGTTGCAGAGGAAGTGGGACCTGCCGTTGTGTCTATAAGCACAGAGCACGTTGCAAGAATAAGGGGCGGCATGTATGAGAGCCCTTTCGGAAGGGATGAGTTTTTTGACAGGTTTTTCAGGGATTTTTTCAGCGAGATGCCGGAGCGTGAGTTTACGCAGTTTGGACTTGGCTCAGGAGCTATAATTGATAAATCGGGGTATATTCTTACAAACGAGCATGTTATACGTGATGCGGATAAGATTACAGTTACCCTTACGGATGGCAGGGAATTTGAGGGTAAGATAAGAGGCAAGGACGAGAGAAGCGATTTAGCTGTTATTGAAATAGAAGCCGATGATCTGCCGATTGTGCGGCTTGGCGATTCTGATAAAGCAAGAATAGGCCAATGGGCAATAGCAATTGGAAATCCTTTCGGGTATACCGTGCAAAGTTCTAAGCCAACACTTACTGTGGGTGTCGTAAGCGCTCTTGACCGTTCTATTCCTGTTTCGATGGGAAGAGGCAGGGATTATTCAGGTCTTATACAGACAGATGCCGCGATAAATCCCGGAAACAGCGGCGGGCCTTTGGTAAACATCAAAGGAGAGATGATAGGAATAAATGTAGCTATATTCTCCACAACAGGCGGTTATCAGGGGGTAGGTTTTGCTATTCCTATAAACGCGGCAAAAGAGATACTTAATGCGCTCATAGAAGGTAGAAAGGTTTTATACGGTTGGCTTGGGGTGAGCGTCCAGGATATAGATGATACACTGGCTGGGTACTTTAGCCTGCCCGATAAAGAGGGCGTTATAATAGCAAAGGTAGTGCCCGATAGCCCCGCACAGACAGGCGGTTTAAAAGAAGGCGATGTTGTCCGTAGATTTGATGGCGAAAAAGTAAAGGATCTGAAATCGCTTCTTCAGATAGTATCGCGTACGGAAGTGGGCAAGAATGTCACTATACGCGTAGTAAGAGATAAAAAAGAAATACCCGTAAGTGTTAAGATCGGAGAAAGGCCGACTGAAACAGGAGATATTAGGCAAGAACCTGCGTCTGAAAAAATATGGCGCGGCCTGGAGATCTCTAATATAACGGCAGAGATTGTCAGCAGTTACAGGATAGGCCAGATGAGCGGTATCATTGTTACAAATACGGAAAGCGGGAGCCCTGCGCAAGAGGCAGGCATCAAGCCCGGCGACACAATAGACATGATAAATAATAAGCCTGTCAACAATGCAGATGAATATTACAGCATAGTTTCTTCAACAAAGGGTGACGCCCTTATAAGGACAAGCAGAGGTTTTACTGTTATAAAAGAACCTAAATCTGATTAATGGTAAACAGCGTTTTGGATAAAGCTAGATCGTATGCATACCGCCTTTTAAATTACAGGCCCCGCAGCGAACAGGAAATCAGATACAAATTAAAAGAAAAGGGCTTTGCAGAAGAGGCAATAGATAGTCTTGTGCTGGAGCTTAAAAACAGATTTTTTATTGATGACTATGATTTCGCGAAGCTCTGGGCAAGGTCACGGCTGCAGAGCAGTGGACAAGGTTTTTCAAATATAAGACGCGAATTAGTGATAAAAGGCATTGCGGAAGATATTATAGAAAATGTAATGACAATGCTCGAGGACGATTTCGATGAATATGATATGGCGAAAGGTCTGATAAAGACAAGATTTAGGCCGGTTCCCGGTATCAATAAAGGCAGAGAGCAGCACCGGCTATACGCTTATCTTAAAAGGCGCGGTTTTTCAAATAATATAATATATAAGGTTATAAATGAAACATACGCAGATACGAAATGAATACTTAAGATTTTTCGAGTCTAAAGGTCACAGGGTAGTCCCAAGCGATTCCCTTGTTCCTGCGGGCGATCCTACGCTATTGTTTACAAGCGCAGGCATGGCGCAGTTTAAAAATGAGTTCATGGGTAATATAAAAGATTTTACATGTGCTGTCAGCTGCCAAAAATGCATGCGCACAGCTGATCTCGAAAATGTGGGAAAGACCGCTTATCACCATAGCTTTTTTGAAATGCTAGGTAATTTTTCTTTTGGGGATTATTTTAAAAAAGAGGCTATTGCCTGGGCATGGGAATTTCTGACTCAAACCCTAAAGCTTGAAACTCAAAGCCTGTGTGTGTCGGTATACGAAGAAGATGATGAGGCGTATGACATATGGAAAGATGCCATAAAGGTGCCTTCAGCCAGAATAGTAAAGTTTGGGCAGAAGGATAATTTCTGGCCGTCAGAGGCAAAGGACAAAGGTCCTAACGGACCTTGCGGGCCGTGTTCCGAGATTTACTATGATTACGGTAAGGAAACCGGCTGCGGAAAGCCTGATTGCTCTCCTTCATGCAGTTGCGGCAGATTTGTTGAGGTATGGAATCTGGTATTTACGCAGTTTAACAGAAAAGACGGCGGCGTACTGGAACCTCTACCCAATAAAAACATTGATACAGGCATGGGTGTGGAAAGGCTTTGCGCAGTTATGCAGGGTGTGCGTAATAATTTTCAAACAGATCTTTTTGTGCCTATTATTGAAACAATACGAAAGGAACTAAATGTCCTGGTTGCCAAAAATAGTTCGACAGGTTTACACACTGTGGCTGAACAGCCCCGTGCAGAGTCAAGCGGCCGCGTACCCTGCCTTGCCGGCAGTCAGGCAAGCATCCACGCTGTTGCCGATCATGTGCGCGCAGTTACATTTGCGATATCAGACGGCATCACCCCATCGAACGAAGAAAGAGGTTATGTTATAAGAAATATTTTAAGAAAGGCGTTATTGCATGCGATGGATTTAGGGGCAGACGGCCCCATTTTATATAAGATTGTTTATTCTGTTGCAAAAACAATGCAGGAACCGTATCCCGAACTGCTTGAAAAGCATCAGGAAATAGCGTGTATAATAAAATTTGAGGAGGAAAGATTTATTAATACGCTCAACCAGGGCAGAAGGCTTCTGGATAGCGTAATAAAAAATACCAAAAAATCCGGAAAACATATTATTTCTGGAGAGGATGCTTTTAGGCTATTTGACACGCATGGCCTTCCCTTAGCGATCATCAGGGAGTTGTGTTCAAAACAGGGCCTTGATGTTAACGAAAAGGTGTTTAATCTGCTTATGGAGGATCAGCGTGAGCAATCCAGAAGGTCCAGCAATTTAAGTGGCGCAGTGTTTGTTGATACAGGAATAAAAGAATCAACAACATTTATAGGTTATGATAGAGATAGTTCAGAGGCAAGGGTTTTGCGTATAATGCTTCCTGATGGGGCTGACGTAACAACCATTGACGCTTCTGTGCCCATCGCAGAAATCATACTTGACGAGTCGGTTTTTTACCCCCAGCAGGGCGGACAGGAGTTTGACAGGGGTAGGATTTATTCAGAGCTGATGGAAGCAGAAGTGTTAAGTGCTAAAAAAATTCAGGATGCCATTTTGCTTGAGGCCAGGGTTTTAAAGGGCAAGATTTCAAAAGGCGATATTATAGGGGCCTCTATAGACACAGCAAGGCGCATTGCAATCGCAAGAAATCATACCGCGACGCATCTTTTGCAATCAGCATTACGGGAGGTGCTTGGCGGGCATGTGCAGCAGCAAGGTTCTATGGTAGATGCTGACAGGCTGAGGTTTGATTTTACTCATTTTAAAGCCATGACGGAAGATGAATTGAAAAAGTCAGAAGGCCTGGTCGGGGAGTATATAAGGCAGGCGCTTCCAGTCAGTGTTGAGGAAATGGCTATTGCCCAGGCAAAAAAAACAGGTGCGTTGGCATTTTTTGGGGAAAAATACGGCCAAAAGGTCAGGGTCATAAAAACTGGCGATAAGAGTATTGAGCTGTGCGGCGGTACACACGTAAAAAATACATCAGAGATAAAGCTTTTCAGGATAATGCGCGAAAGCTCCGTTGCTTCAGGGGTAAGAAGGATAGAGGCGTCCACAGCAGATTATGCCAGCGCGTGGGAACTGGAACATGAAAAAAATAAAAAGGAAAAAATACAGGCCCTAAAAAATAAACAGAATGAAAAAGCAAGAGATAAAACCTTCGTAAAGCAGGCAGAGGAGCTGGTTGATGATATAATATCTGGCGCGGAAAACGTAAATAGCACAACCCTTATAATAAAATGCTTAGACGGACAGAATATGAGTGCTTTAAAAAGAATTTCTGATATAATAAAAACTAAGTTAAAGCAGGAGTATATTATATTTCTTGTCGCGCTTGAGGGCCGGAAGGCGTCTTTGCTGATGTCAGCAGGCAAAAAAAAGGGAGCAATTAGTCTTGATTCGTCGCAATTGCTGGAGGAGATATTAAAACCTTTTTCAGGTTCAGGCGGAGGCAGGCCGGATATGGCGCAGGGCGGTATAAGGGAGTTAAGAGACAAAGATGCTTTTTTAAAAACAGCAAGAGACATTCTGCATAAAAGTTTAAAGGAATCTAAATGAAATCTATAAGGTCAAACAGCAAGGAACTTTTAAAACTTTACAATCGCGGTTTCGATATAAAAAAGAGTGTGCGTGAAAAAGTCTCAAATATCGTTGAAGATGTAAGATCACATGGAGATGATGCCCTGGTAAAATATACAAGGCGTTTTGACAACGTGAAGATGAAAGCCCGCCAGCTTAAGGTTTCTGCCGGCGAGATAAATGGAGCTTATCAGGATATGGATCCTAGCCTTGTGGGCAGTTTTAAAATTGCCATAGAAAATATAACGCAATTCTACAGAAAACAGCTAAAGAAATCATGGAAGATAAAGCACCAGGATGGTATAATGCTCGGCGAAAAAATCACGCCGTTAGAAAACGTAGGTATCTATATACCGGCGGGAACAGCCCCTCTTGTATCAACAGTATATATGACGGTTATCCCCGCAAAGATAGCGGGCGTTAAAAGGATAGCTATAATAACTCCGCCAAATGAATATGCCAGCGTGCATCCCTATATATTGGTTATGGCAAATCTGCTGGGTGTAAATGAGATATACAAGGCAGGAGGTGCTCAGGCAATAGCTGCTCTTGCCTTTGGCACAAAGACAATACCGAAGGTTGATAAGATAGTGGGTCCGGGCAATATTTTTGTCAGTGAGGCAAAGCGTCAGGTGTTTGGATATGTAGATATAGATATGCTGGCAGGGCCGAGCGAGGTTGTCATTATTGCTGATGATAATGCCAATCCTGAATATGTTGCTGCTGATATGGCTGCGCAGTTAGAGCATCTTATGGGTTTGTCTATATTAATAACAAAATCGAAAAGAATTGCAAATATTGTCAAGCAACAGCCTTTTAAGGGTTATATAGTGCTTGTTAAGAATCTTAAAGAGGCGGCTGATATTGCAAACAGAATTGCCCCTGAACATCTTCAGCTGATGGTTAAGGATCCTATTAAGTTGTCGAAGCTTATAAAAAATGCCGGATGTATCTTATTGGGTGAATACACTCCAACCGCGCTTAGTGATTATGTCGCGGGCCCAAGCCATGTACTTCCAACAGGCGGCAGTGCAAAATTTTTCTCAGGCCTTAGTATATGGGATTTCCTAAAAGGCATACACGTTGTTTCATATTCAAAGAGGGCGCTTGAGATTGTAAAGAATGATATTGAAAAAATAGCCGCTCTTGAAGGCTTAAATAAGCACATAGAATCTGTTAAGAAAAGGTTTACGTGAAATGAGTTCTATTGCAAATTTTACAGAGATTTATTATACCGTTTACACCACTGCCCTCTCACCGCGGGTATTTTTGCCGTATATTTACAATGATGGCAAAAAAATCCAATTCGCTGAGAAGGCAGTGGTGTAAACGGTATCTCGATCCGTATTTTAAAAATATGATATTGTTTTAAATAACAACAGGAGCGTTTATACATGACTAATAGAACAGCTTTACTAAAACGTAAAACCACCGAAACTGATATTGCCGGAAGCCTTAATATTGACGGTACAGGAAAATCGTCTATTAATACAGGTATTGGGTTATTGGATCATATGCTTGAATTATTTGTTTTTCACGGTTTGTTTGATTTGGAGATAAAGGTAAAAGGGGATTTGCATATTGATATACATCATACCAATGAAGATATAGGCATCGAATTGGGCAAGGCGTTTAAAAAAGCGTTAGGAGAAATGAAAGGAATTAAACGATTCGGCTTTGCTTCTGTGCCTATGGAAAAAGTTGTTGCAAATGTTACTCTAGATATCAGCGGAAGAGGATTATATGAGCGCAAGAAGAACCAAGCGGTGGGTATTGCCCCAAGCAATGAAAATGGTTATTCACTTAATGATGTAGATCATTTCTTCGAAAGCTTTGCTAAACACCTGGGAATTAATTTAGTCATTAGCATTGACCCAACAGTACAGGATCTTCATACTACATTAGAGCCTGCATTTAAAGCTTTAGGTATAGCTTTAGATCAAGCAACGCAGATAGACCCGCGCAAAAAAGGAATCCCTTCTACCAAGGGCATAATAGATTAATGATAACGATAATAGACTATGGTATGGGGAATCTTGCCTCAGTAATTAATGCGGTAAGGCGTTTTGGAAAAGATGTCCAGATAAGTTCTGACCCAATAAGCATAGTTAATGCTGATAAACTTATACTCCCAGGTGTTGGCGCCTTCAAGGATGCCTATTATGAAATAGAAAGGCGCGGCCTGCGTGAAAGTATTATGGAATTTATAGGGTCGGGCCGGGTTTTTTTGGGCATATGCCTGGGACTTCAGCTTATTTTTACAAAAAGCTATGAAGACGGCGAGCATAAAGGTTTTAATATAATAAAAGGAGATGTTGTGCCCTTTTCTGCAGGAAAGGGGTTAAAAGTGCCCCATATGGGCTGGAACGGGTTAGCTCAGCGTGCGCAAACAAAATCAGGGGATTGCCCGCTCCTTCATGGTGTGCCTGATAATTCCCCCATGTATTTTGTGCATTCATATTACGTGGTTCCGGAGGACAAATCAGTTGTTGCGGCAACCACTGAATATGGTACAAGTTTTTGTTCAATGATACATAAAGATAATATATACGCGGTGCAGTTTCACCCTGAAAAAAGCCAGACGCAGGGTTTAAGGATAATTGAAAATTTTGTGAGGTTATAAATGTTAGTGATCCCGGCAATTGATATAATTGATAAAAAAGTTGTAAGGCTTACCCAAGGCGATTTTTCAAGGGAAACCTTTTATTCGGATGATCCTGTTGAAACAGCCAGAAAATGGCAGGACCAGGGGGCTGAAATTGTTCATGTCGTGGATCTTGACGGCGCCCGTTTGGGCAACCCGAAGAACATTGATGTTGTTGCGAATATCGTTAAAGCGATTGATATTCCTGTCCAATTTGGCGGCGGGTTAAGGACAAAGGATGATATTGACAGGGCACTATCAGAAGGCGTGAGCAGGGTTATTGTCGGAACAAAAGCAGCCATTGACATAAATTTTATACAAGGCCTGCTGGCTGATTACGGCGAGAAAATAATTGTCAGTATTGATGCAGTAGGCTCGGATGTCATGGTCTCCGGGTGGGGCGAAGAGATTCCCAAGATGGCCGATGATCTTGCCTGTGAAATGGCAGATATAGGGGTTTCAACTATTATATTCAGCAATATTAAATATGACGGGACATTGAAAGGGGTAAGGGAATATTGGGTCAGAGATATTATCCAGTCTGCCGGGAATGCCAAGGTGATAATAGCGGGCGGCGTGGCAGCTGTTGGAGATATAATCACGTTGAAAGAGATATGCAAGGATAACAAAAATCTATATGGGGTTATCACCGGGAAAGCTATTTATGAAGGAAAACTCAATTTAGCTGACGCCATAAAAGCTGCAAAGGACAATTAATATGCTCTCGAAAAGAATTATACCATGCCTTGACGTAAAAGACGGAAGGGTTGTTAAAGGGGTAAAATTTGTGGATCTAAAGGACGCTGGGGATCCTGCTGAAATTGCCTATTTTTATGATAAGGAAGGCGCTGACGAGATAGTCTTTCTTGACATAACAGCTAGCCACGAGGAAAGGCCAATATTTATAGATGTTGTAAATCGCACAGCCAAGGATGTGTTTATGCCTTTGACGGTTGGCGGCGGCATAGGGAGCCTGGAAACGATAGAGGCGCTCTTAAAGGCAGGAGCTGACAAGGTGTCAATAAATACCATGGCAATAAAGAATCCTGATTTTGTTTGCCAGGCGGCAAAAAGATTCGGAACCCAGTGCATAGTGATTGCAATCGACGCTAAAAAAATTGGAACAACATGGGAAGTTTATACCCACGGAGGCAGAAGGCCGACAGGTAAAAACGCTGTAGCATGGGCCAAAGAGATTGCCGGTCTGGGGGCAGGAGAAATATTGCTTACAAGCATGGATCGCGACGGAACAAAGGATGGTTATGATATAGAGCTTACGCGCTCTGTTTCGGAAGCGGTAAATATACCCATTATTGCCTCGGGAGGCGCGGGTAATTTAGAACATTTGTATGAGGCTTTAACAATGGGAAAAGCTGATGCCGTGCTTGCGGCAAGTATATTTCATTTCAAGGAATACACGATAAAACAGGCCAAGGAGTTTTTAAAAGAAAAAGGGGTAGAGGTCAGATTATGAACTGGATAGAAAACCTGAAATTTAAAAATGGGCTTATCCCTGCCATTACGCAGGATTATAAAACAGGTGAAGTGCTGATGCTGGCGTACATGAACAAGCAAGCCATTAAAAAGACAATAGAAACAAAGAAATGCCATTATTACAGCCGTTCAAGAAAAAAACTATGGCTTAAAGGTGAAACCTCCGGCCATATCCAAAAGGTAAAGAGTATTTTTATTGATTGCGATATGGACTGCCTGCTCATAAAAATAGAGCAGAAAGGCGGGGCATGCCACACAGGGTATAAGAGTTGTTTTTATCGTGAGATCAAAACGGGCAGGATAAGGATAGTAGGAAAAAAAGTTTTTGATAGAAAAAAGGTGTACTAATGTTGCAAAGGTTAAAAGGTTTTGAAGAAAATGTATTATCCAAGTAAAAAAGAATTCATAAAATTAGCGAAGAAGGGAAGCGTTATTCCCGTCTACAGGGAGATATCCGCTGATTTTGAGACGCCTCTTTCCGCGTTTATAAAAATCGACGATAAAAAGCATTCATTTCTTCTGGAATCCGTAGAGGGCGGCGAAAAGATAGGCAGGTATTCTTTTTTGAGCAGTAGCCCGTCGGCTGTTATTGAATCGAAGGGCTGCCGCGTTAAAATAACGTATAAGCAAAAAACGATTGTTTTAGATAAGGCTAAGCCCTTGGATGAGATTGCCAGATTTATGAGCCGGTTTAAATTTGTTAAGGTAAACGGGTTGCCAAGGTTTTGCGGTGGGCTTATCGGCTATATCGGATATGATATAATAAGGTTTATCGAGAAGATACCTGATACATGTAAGGATGACCTCAATCTGCCTGATCTGCGTCTTATGCTTACCGACACACTTATTATATTTGACCGCGTAAGCCATACGATAAAGATTGTGTCTAACTCGTTTATAAAAAACAATAAGAAGATATCCGCTGTACGCGCGTACGATAATGCCGTAAAGAGCATTGATAGATTAGCAGCTAAGATAGAAAGACCGCTTAAAATCAATCTCGCGCCGATAGGAAAAGCGCCCGGGGCAGTAAAAATAAATACGAATATCTCGAAATCAGATTTTAAAAAAAATATATTGAAAGCAAAAGAGTATATACGCTCCGGTGATGCTATACAGATTGTCTTATCTCAGAGGTTCCATACGGATTTCAGGAAGGATCCTGTGAACATGTACAGGGCACTCCGGTCTATTAACCCGTCGCCATATATGTTTTATTTGTCATTTAAGGATTTTAAACTCATAGGGTCATCGCCGGAAATAATGGTAAGAGGGGAAGACGGGATAGCAGAGGTGCGCCCGATTGCAGGTACAAGGCCGAGGGGGAGAAACAGCAGGGAAGATATGCTTTTGGAGAAAGAACTTTTAAATGATAAAAAAGAGCGCGCAGAGCATCTAATGCTTGTTGATTTGGGCAGAAATGATCTGGGCCGTGTCTGCAAGCCGGGAAGCGTTAAGGTTAACGATTTTATGCTTATTGAAAGATATTCGCATGTGATGCATATTGTAAGCGACTGCACGGGAAGCCTGCTCTCAAAATCGAATCCAATATCTCTCTTAAAGGCATCGTTTCCGGCGGGCACGGTAACAGGTGCCCCTAAGATACGGGCAATGGAGATTATTGATGAGCTTGAGAGTACAAAAAGAGGCCCATATGCCGGATGCGTAGGATATATTTCCTTTTCCGGAAACCTTGATACCTGTATAACCATACGCACCGTATTATTAAAAGGAGGTAAGGCATACATGCAGGCAGGCGCGGGCATTGTTGCTGATTCCATCCCTGAGAAAGAATACCAGGAAACCGTAAACAAGGCTAAGGGCATGCTTAAAGCAGTGGCTATAGCGGGGGCGTCGAAATGATTTTATTGATTGATAATTACGATTCATTCACGTATAACCTGGTCCAGTATTTTGGCGAATTGGGCGCTAAGCTCAAGGTTTACAGGAACGACCAGATTACGGTAGGCGGCATACGAAAGCTTAAGCCTCAACGCGTCGTTATATCCCCGGGCCCGGGACGGCCAGTTGATGCAGGCATATCGAAGTCGGTTATAAATGAATTCAAGGGCATTATTCCTATATTAGGCGTGTGCTTAGGCCACCAATGTATTGGTGAGGTATTCGGCGGCAGGGTTGTACCAGCCAGGATATTGATGCACGGTAAAACATCGCTTATATATCACAATAAAAAAACCATATTTAAGAATATAAAGAATCCTTTTCAGGCTACCAGGTATCATTCGCTTATCGTTGAAAGAAAGAGTTTGCCAAGGTGCCTGGAGGTGATAGCGCAAACAAAAGATAAAGAGATTATGGGGATAAAACACAAGGAATACCCTGTGTGGGGCGTTCAGTTCCATCCGGAGTCAATACTTACAACAGAAGGAAAGCACATTCTTAAGAATTTTATACAATAGCGTCTTTCAAGCACGACAATGCGTGCTCAAAAGACGCTATCAAAGAGGTGAGGAAATGATCAGAGAGGCGATTATAAAAGTTGTCGAAGGAAAAGACCTATCTTCAAAAGGGATGGAGACTGTCTTTACTGAGATAATGTCAGGCACGGCGGAACCTGCCCAGATAGGCGCTTTTATAACAGCCCTTCGCCTTAAAGGTGAGACAGTAAATGAGATTGCAGCTGCGGCAAGGGTTATGAGGAAGTTTGCCGCGCATATAGATGTCCGCTCCGGCGTAGATATCGACAGGGATGAGATTAGCATGGAAAAAGAGACGATAATCGATACCTGTGGCACAGGGGGCACAGGTACGAATACCTTTAATATATCGACTACAGTTGCCTTTGTGGTTGCAGGATGCGGTGTAAAGGTTGCTAAACACGGAAATCGCTCGGCATCAAGTGCGTGCGGCTCTGCTGATGTGCTTGAAGCTCTTGGTGTTGATATTAATCTTTCCCCGGAACGTGTAAAAGAATGCATTAAACGCATCGGCATCGGTTTTATGTATGCGCCTGTTTTTCATAAGGCAATGAAATACGCGGTGCCCGTAAGAAAGGCCATTGGTATAAGGACGATATTCAATATATTAGGGCCTTTGTCAAATCCTGCTAATGCAACATGCCAGATATTAGGCGTATATGACAGGAAACTTACCCCGGTTATGGCAAAGGTATTGGCAATGCTTGGATTAAAGAGAGCTTTCGTTGTATGCGGCCTGGATACGCTTGATGAAATATCGATAACAGGACCCACTCAAATTTCTGAATTAAAGGGAAAAGCGATAAAAACTTACAGGATAACCCCTGAAGGATCTGGTTTTAAGAGAGCCAGGCTTAAGGATATAAGAGGAGGAGATGCAGCAAAAAATGCCGGGATTATATTATCCGTACTGGAAGGCAGAAAGGGTGCCAGGAGAGATGCCGTGCTAATTAATTCAGCATATGCGCTTATAGCATCAGGCAAGGCAAAGGATGTAAAAAGCGCTGTTGCGCTTGCTGAGAAGTCAATAGATTCAGGCAGCGCCATGGAAAAACTAAAGCTTCTAAAGGGTTTCAAGCATATATGATACTGTCTGACATTATTAAATCAAAAAGGGCTTATATAGAAGAGGCTAAAAAGAAGACGTCGCTTGAATATTTAAGGCACCGTTTCTTAAGGAAAAACATAAAGACAAGAAACTTTAAGCTTGCCATAAACCATAACCGGGATATAAATATTATTGCTGAGATAAAACAGGCCTCGCCTACAAGGGGTATTATAAGGAAGGATTTTGATGTAAAAAAGATTGCAATAGAATACCAGATAAACGGAGCGTCAGCTATATCCGTGCTGACGGATGAGAAGTTTTTTAAAGGAAAACTCGAATATATCAAAGAAATTAAGGCGGTCACGAGCCTGCCTGTTTTAAGGAAAGATTTTATAATTGATGAATATCAGGTTTATGAGTCCGCGCTGTACGGGGCTGATGCCATACTTCTCATTACAGATATTCTGTCAAAGGAGGAAATAGTAAAACTGTCCTCGTTGGCAAAATCGCTCGATATGGCTGTTCTGTGCGAAGCCCACAGCGAAGGAGAGATCGAAAAGGCAATAAACGCCAAGCAGGATATAATAGGCATAAATAACAGGGACCTCGACACGTTTAAGCTTAGTTTAAGTACAACTGAAAACCTTATAGGGTTAATACCGGAGGGAAAGGTCATTGTAAGCGAAAGTGGCATCCGCTCTCGGGCAGACGTAATGTTTTTAAAGAGCATAGGCGTAAATGCGGTTCTTGTAGGGGAAGTTCTAATGGATGCCGAGGATATAGGCCTGAAATTAAGGGAACTTACAGGCAGATAGGCTTTGTTTATTTATGGTAAAAATAAAGGTATGCGGGATTACAAATTTAGACGATGCTATTTATGCGCAGGAAGCAGGCGCTGATTTTTTAGGATTTGTTTTTGCTGAAAGCCCGCGCAGGATAGAGCCTGAAAAGGCAAAAGAGATAATATGCAGGATTTCAGAAAAGGTAGGCATAGTCGCGCTCTTTGTGAATGAAGTAAAAGATACTGTTCATGATATCGCCGATAAACTTGGCAGGGTTGATTTTTTTCAGTTTCATGGCGATGAATCGCCTGAATATTGTGGGCAATTTTACGGAAAGAAAATCATAAAAGCCTTTCGCGTAAAGGATGAGGAGTCAATAAACAGAATAAGGGATTACGGCAGTGTTGACTATGCGCTTCTTGACGGGTACAGCGAAAAGGCATACGGTGGAACAGGCAAAGGCTTTGACCTTGACCTGGCATTAAAGGCAAAGGCATTTGATATACCGATATTTCTATCAGGCGGATTAAACCCGGATAACGTAAAACAGGCTGCAGAGAAGGTTATGCCGTATTGCGTTGATGTTTCAAGCGGAGTTGAGATAAGTCCGGGAAAAAAAGATCACGCCCTTGTAAAACGATTTATAAATACTGCTAAGGCAGAACTTTAGGGACGGTCCTCAAGCACAACAACTCGTGCTCAAGGACCGTCCCTAAAAAGGTAAATTATGGTTTTTGAATATATAGAGAAAAAAAGGAGTAAGTTAATAAAACTTACAAAAGATCTTGTTTCCATACCCACGGTTAATCCCCCTGGGTTAAACTATGGCAAGATGGCAGGTTTTCTCGAAGCATATTGCAAAGATCTCGGTCTTAAGACAAGGAGGGTCGTTGTCCCATTGTCGGATCTTAAGCGCTATGGTATTAAAGGCGGTTCAAAGAGGGTCAATCTCATAGCGCGGTGGGATACAGGCGCCAAAAAGACACTTCATATAAATGGCCATTATGATGTAGTTCCGGCAAGCTCGACATGGTCTACGAATCCATTTAATGCCGTGGTTAAGAATGGCAGGATATATGGCCGCGGTACGGAAGATATGAAGGCCAGCATTGCAGCTGTGTTATTAGCTGTAGAAGCCTTAAAAAAAAATAATATTAAACCTGCCTGCAACATAGAGCTTTCTTTTACGCCTGATGAAGAAACAGGCGGGAAGACAGGTTTTGGTTATCTCGTGAAACGGGGCATTATCAAGCCTGACTATGCCATTAGCGAGGGCTATAATAATGATTTTATATCTTACGGCAACAAAGGTCTGGTCTGGTTTAAAATAGATGTTAAGGGCAAGGCATGCCATAGCAGCGAACCGCATAAAGGTATAAATGCCTTTGAAAAGATGATTGCTGTTGCAGGCGAGCTTATCAAGCTTAAAAAGAAGATATCAACACGAAAGACCAGTTGTAAGGTAAAACATGCGCAGAACCGTGCATCTACCATGGTGTTGGGAGGAGAAATATCAGGCGGCGTTAAGGCGAATATAGTCTCTGATAGCTGTACTTTTATGATTGATCGAAGATTTCTGCCTGAGGAAAATCTAAACAATGTCAAGCGGGAGATTATAAATGCCATAAAGAACCTTGAAAAGAAAGACAAGGATCTTAAGGTAAAGGTTTCAGTAATGGGTGAAGAAGGTTCAGTTGTATCGGATGAGTCCAATATTATTTTCAAGCGGTTTAAGGAATCTGTAAAGCGTGTGCTTGGCATGCCTGCGAAGTGCGCTCTCATGGCAGGCGCTACAGATATAAGATTTTTAATCAGAAAGGGCGTTCCCTGCTTAGGCTATTCTGTTTGTGGTGGGGATACCGCGCACTCTGATAATGAGTTTGTTTATGTAAAAAGCTTAGTGAATACAGCAAAGATCTTTGCGGATATAATGTTGAATCTGAACTGAAGGAGCTTCAGGGACGGTCCTCAAGCACAACAACTCGTGCTCAAGGACCGTCCCTAAGAAAGGTAGTTATATGGGACCGGATAAAAGAGGGTATTTTGGAAAGTACGGGGGGAAGTATGTGCCTGAAACGCTGATGTCAGCGTTAGAAGAGCTTACCTTGCAATATGAAAAGGCAAAAAAGGAGGCGGGCTTTAAGAGAGAGCTCTCTTATTATCTAAAACAGTATGCAGGAAGGCCCACATCATTATATTTTGCCCGGAATCTAAGCAGGATTTGTGGAAAAGGTAAAATATATTTAAAACGGGAAGATCTATGCCACACAGGGGCTCATAAGATAAATAACACATTAGGCCAGGCCCTTTTAGCAAAAAGAATGAAAAAGCCACGTATTATAGCAGAGACTGGCGCTGGCCAGCATGGCGTGGCAACCGCAACCGTAGCGGCGCTTTTTAATCTAAAATGTAATGTATATATGGGTGAAGAGGATATAAAACGTCAGTCATTAAATGTATTCAGGATGAAGCTTCTGGGCGCAAGGGTTATGCCTGTTTCAAGCGGAAGCAGAACGCTAAAGGACGCTACAAATGAGGCGATCCGGGATTGGGTTACTAATGTAAGCACAACGCATTACATAATCGGCTCTGTTGTGGGCCCGCACCCGTATCCAATGATGGTAAGAGACTTCCAATCAGTTATAGGCAAAGAGGTGAAAGCGCAGCTTAAGGTTATCGGTGAAAAAGAACCCGATTATCTTGTTGCCTGTGTCGGCGGAGGTTCAAACTCGATAGGGCTTTTTTATCCGTATTTTAAATCAAAAACAAATTTTATTGGAATTGAGGCAGGGGGTTTTGGCGTAGCTACAGGAAAACACGCGGCTACACTTTTAAAAGGAAGGATTGGGATACTGCATGGTTCTAAAAGTTATCTTTTGCAGGATAAGGATGGCCAGATCCAGATAGCGCATTCAATATCAGCGGGACTGGATTATCCTGGAGTAGGCCCTGAGCACTCCTTCTATAAGGATATGCAGAGGGCGAGGTATTTCTCGGTGACCGATAAAGAGGCGTTAGAGGCCTTAAAGCTTCTTTCAGAGACAGAGGGAATCCTCCCGGCCTTGGAGAGTGCCCATGCAGTGGCCTATGTGGCCAAGATAGCACCAAAGATGTCATCAAACCAAATTATTATTATCAATCTCTCCGGTAGG
>Ga0208325_1000109_pt1 | contig 22570 bp, 23 predicted proteins | sample PL_2010_330m_FD_185486 | JGI IMG/M metagenome (GOLD analysis project Ga0208325, IMG submission 185486) | Freshwater microbial communities from Powell Lake, British Columbia, Canada to study Microbial Dark Matter (Phase II) - PL_2010_330m... | ecosystem: Environmental > Aquatic > Freshwater >...
CTTGACAAAACCCCATAATTTGCTATAATAGTATAAACTTTATAAAAAAACTAAAAAACATTTAGGTTAGTTTAAGGGTGACTTGCATGAATATGAATAAGCTTATATTATTTGTTATTTTATTAGCTATTGTAGTTTCTTTCTGCGTACCGATATCGCCCGTATGCGTATATACGGAAGAATATAGTGCTCTGCGTCCTGCAAGCCAGGGTGTATTGGATGAGCAGAAGATTGTTGATGCGTTGCAAATGTCAGGCACTCCGGACATTGAAGGGGAGCAAGGTGTTAATATACCAGGTCCGGAGGCAAGCGCAAGGCAGTGGAGACAAGCTATAGAACAGGCAGGCAGCGTAACCGTATTAAGTAGACTGGAAAGAAGGGTAGATGCTGCGAAGCTTCAGCCTTATATTGTCGAGTCGATTAGAAAGGCAATTGCGGCAAGAATGGGAGAATTAAGTGGAGATAAAACAGGGCCTGTGCTTGAGCCAATTGCAATTGCAGATGAAGTACCTGTTACTGTGGTAGAAGCTTCGGATAATCCAAATCCCAATACACTTGAGGCTGAGTGGACCAAGATAGTGAGGTTTATTAGTTCTATAAACACTCTTGATAAGCTTGCTGATTTCGAAAAGCGCTTAAGGGCCCATGATGCCATGAAGAAACATCCCGAGCTTTTGGAGCAGGGGATTCGTTTAATTGCTCACAGAAAGAAGGCATTAGAACAGGCAGCGCGCAAAAAGTCAGAAGATTTCGACGAGTTTATGCGCATAGCAAAGGAAGCATATTTGCCGTTGTTAGAAAGATTGGCCGATTTTTCCAGGGCAAGTGCTGAGTTGAAAAAAGCATTAGACAGCAAGGATATACGCACTATAAAAACTCATTTAACGCGGCTTTTAGAGGCGAGAACAAGATTAGTGGGTCAGTTAAATATATTTACAGAGAAATGGGACGATTTTTGGCTGCCCAGTTTGCTTGCAAGTCCGGGTACTGATAAGGATGAATTACTATCCGAGCCGGGCGCACGTGAAAAACAGATTTCTGATAAGGCTGCAATTAATGGCATAAAGCATCAGCCCTCATATTACTGGACGCAATTAAAAACAGCAGATGCTCAATTGATAAAGCTATGCGCAAGATATCAAGTACCTCATAATATCCCAACACCGGATCTTGAAGATATAACTCTTAATTTATCCAGACAGGTTAAGCCGCAAGTAATTCCCGCCATAGAGTCACAGGCATAATTGCGAAAGAATCTGCAGTGCTGGCAATGATATCCTTGGGAATAAAGACACTTTGCAGATTTTTTTGGCTCCCTTCCGAAACATTAACCATAACAATAAATCCAGCTACATAAATTATAGATGGTGCGGTTTTAAAATGAGAAAAATATTTGTACCCATATTAGCATGTTTGTTTTTCCTGCCCCAGGCAGATGCGCAGGCGCTTAGGCCCATGGCATCTGCATTAAGTAAAACTTCCTCAGGCGGGATGGTGTCAATTCCGGGCTCAAGCGATAACCAGAGTGCTTTAAAAGCGCTGTTTGATGAAGTTTTGGCATTAAACGGCTCCCAAATTACAGATAGTAAAAATGAACACTTTATATTAGGTGTTCGTCTTGTAGCAAGTAAAGTGTACCCGATTTTTATAGAAATTTTAAGAACCACAGACAGATTATGTATCGGGACACTGCAGTTTAATATAAAGGAGGATGCTGCGAATGGGGTTTTTGCATTAAGCCTGGGACTGGTTGACATAATTGATGATACAGACGGTGCAGGTTATCAAAAAAGGGGCATCTTTCCAAGGGTTTTATCAATAATTACAACAGTTATGCCTGATAACGCTGAAATCCATTTATCATCCCTTGAAGAGACAGAGAGCTTAAAAGAACTTGCAGCAGGAGCCTCATGGGAAAATACGCGAATGGGAAAGATATATCATGGTTGCGGCTGGCAATTGGATGTGTTATGTATCTATGGTGCGCAACCGTCAGAAAAATTTGTATTATTTGACAGGGGTAACAGGTATCCAGAGCTTTATATCCCTGAAAGCTTTAAAGCAGTTTTAAATCAGGCTATTGTAGACATAGACAGGACTGACATAATAGATGGTGCAAGAGTCTCTTGTACTATGTCAAAGATCAGACATGTATCGTATCCCGTTTATGTACGGGATGTCATAACGCACGCTGGAAGGTTAAGCAAAAAGGGGATAGAGGTCCGTATCGCTGATAATGTGCCGGATCAAGTAATATTCGGGCTTTCAGAAGAAGACCTCCAGTTAATCATTAATGAGCTTATATACAACGCAAAGGATGCAAGCCCGACAGGTATATCAGTCGGCATAACGATAGAAGCAAATACCCTTATTATTAAGGTAAATGATCAGGGCAGAGGAATTGATTTCCAAAAACTGACAGATATATTGCTGACCGCAAGCCAGGATGGCAGGTTAATCCAGTGGGATGACGGTTCGCTTGAGATAGTTAAAAAAGGATGGGTTGCAGACGGCATGTTTGAATCCAGGCAGGCCAAGCCAGTGCAAAAGGAACAACTGCTTGCTTTTGTCAAGAACAGACAAAAGGAACTCCCTTTCATACGGGGCTTATCTGAAAAATCAGGCCCTGGCATCGGGTTGTGTGCAGTAAGGGAACATGTCAGGAGCACGAGCGGACACATATTCTATACAACAGGCCCAAAAGGCACTATGTTTACGGTTATGTTGCCTTTGATTAAAGCTTCATCAGCAGGGGTATTAGCGCGAAGCGCCCTTAATGCTGCGGAGATTGATATTACTGCTGGATATACAGAGCGTTTTGCTGCAATAGGTTCCTGCGCGTGATTCTTTACAGATAACCCTTGAGAATTCTTGCCTTGAAAAACCCTCAAAACCCTTGCACATAAATTATATTTCGATATAATATAGTAAGCGAATACTATAGCTTCATCAGTATACGCAAGCCGGATATTTATAGATCTTGGAAAAAGGGCCCCATATGCTTGAAAGAGAGAGAATGGTAAGAGAGCAGATCGAAAGGCGGGGTATTACCGACGAGCTTGTGTTAGAATCCATGAGAAAGGTAAAGCGCCATTTATTTGTTCCGGAAGATCTTCAGGCATCAGCCTATGCTGATGGAGCCCTGCCCATTGGGCATAAACAAACCATTTCGCAGCCATATATAGTTGCATTTATGACGCAGGCTATTCAGCCCGGGCCGGATGACCGCGTTCTTGAAATAGGTACAGGTTCCGGGTACCAGACCGCAGTGCTTGCAGAGATTGTAAAAGAGGTATACACGGTAGAGATTTTACAACCCCTTGCCGAGAGTTCCGGCTCACTGCTTGAAGAAATGGGCTATAAAAACATAATAGTTAAACACGGTGACGGCTATAATGGCTGTAAAGAACATGCCCCGTTTGATGTCATAGTGGTTACCGCAGCCCCACCAATGCTTCCGGAAGAATTAGTCAGCCAGCTAAAGACAGGCGGCAGGATGATTGTGCCAGTAGGAGAATCTTATCAGGAGCTATATCTTATCACAAAAACCGAGACAGGTTTTGCGAAAAAAGCCCTTTTACCTGTTGCGTTTGTCCCTATGGTGCGTTCAACGGACAATGAATAAGTATATTGAAAAAATAAAAATGCCCGTCCTGATTTTAGCATGGAATTATATGATATGGTTAGTCAGCTTTTGTTATAGTGAGATATTTTTGTAATGATTGATGCGCCTTGATAGAGGGCAAAGATAAAAAATGAAAATTATTATCTGTTTAATTTTATTTATTACAATATGTATAGCAGGGATAAGGTATATTGAAAGAAAAAGCATATATTTTCCTATGAGGCAAATAACAAGCACCCCTTCTGCAGTAGGGTTAGATTACAAAGAAGTCTATTTTAACACATCAGATGGGAAAAAAATACATACATGGTTTGTGCCAAATGATGAGGCTGACTATACCATTCTATTCAGCCATGGCAATGCAGGTAACATAGGACACCGGCTGGATAAAATAAAAATACTGCATGATATAGGGCTTAATGTCCTTATATATGATTATAGAGGTTACGGAAAGAGTCAGGGCACGCCCTCGGAGCAGGGCATGTATAAGGATGTATATGCAGCCTATGATTATCTTGTAAACGAAATGGGTATTTCTCATGATAGCCTAATACTTTACGGTGAATCTATTGGGGGAGCTGTCGCAATTGAACTGGCGCATCATAGGCCTGTAGGAGCTTTGATTACAGAGGAGGCCTTTACATCAGTTAAAGATATGGTGCAGATGGCATTTCCTCTTATCCCATATTTTATTTTTTCAAGCAGGTTCGACAATCTGCCAAAGATAGGCAATATAAAGTGTGAAAAACTTATTATTCATAGTATTGATGATGAAATAATACCTTTTTCACAAGGAAACAGGCTATTTAATACTGCGAGTGAACCCAAAAAGTTTCTTAAGTTGAGAGGAGGACACAATACCGCTTTTTGGGACTCAATAGTAGAATATAAAGAGGGTATACGGTCTTTTGTAGAGTCATTATCATATGACGGAAAGAAAATATAAACAGCATGAAAATACTATCATGGAATGTTAATGGCATAAGGGCTGCGCACAAAAAAGGTTTTGCGGATTGGCTCACATCTGAAAACGCAGACATTGTTTGCGTGCAGGAGACAAAAGCGTACCTGGAGCAATTTCCTCAGGATATAAGATATATAAAAGGGTATGATCTTTATGCCTCATCTGCCGAGAAAAAAGGCTATAGCGGGGTTGCTATCTGGGCAAAGGATAAACCAAAAGCACTAAATACGTCTTTGAGTTGTAAAAGATTTGATGAAGAGGGAAGGGTAATTCATTTAGAGTTTAAAGAGTTTGATCTTTTTAATATTTATTTTCCAAATGGGGGGGCTTCTAATGAAAGGCTTAGGTTTAAGCTTGATTTTTATGACACCGTGCTGAGGATTTTGATTAAGTTGAAAAATAAAAAAAAGCATATGATTGTCTGCGGGGATGTAAATACGGCGCATAAAGAGATAGATCTCGCAAGGCCTGCAGAAAATCAGGATTCTTCCGGTTTTTTATTGATTGAGCGGGAGTGGATTGATAACCTTCTTTCGAATGGTTTTGTAGACACCTTTAGGATATTTAATCAGAAAGGTGAAAACTACAGCTGGTGGGACTATAAAACCTCAGCAAGAGATAGGAATGTTGGCTGGAGGATAGATTACTTTTTTGTGAATGAATCTTTAAAGAAAAAAGTCAAAAAAGCGTTTATCCAGAAAGATGTGCTGGGTTCCGATCATTGCCCTGTTGGCATTGAAATAAAATTTTAGGAAAAACAAAAAAGATGTTTGTGCGCATAGCTTCACTGTTTTTGTCAGTTTTTATTGCTTTTGCCCGGCCGGCGCTTGCCTATGATATTGAGCTAAACCGGCAGGAAATAAGCTGGATAGGAGAAAAGATTTTTGCCAATGAGTGTTCCTCAAGAGACAATCGTTTGATGCAATGGAATGAAGGCGAGGATTTTCTATCTCTGGGCATAGGCCACTTTATATGGTACCCAAAAGATAAGAGAGGCCCTTTCGAAGAAAGCTGGCCTGAGTTTACAGTATTCGCAAAGACAGCAGGCGCGGACATCCCGTCATGGCTTAGAAAGGATCCGGGTCAACCCTGCCCGTGGCAGACTAAGCAGGAATTTTTAAAAAACCGGGAAGATAAAAGGGCCGTAGAATTAAGAGGTTTTTTGGAAACTACGAAGCCTTTGCAGGCAGAATTCATAATAAAACGGTTCGAAGATTCCCTTTCTTTGATCGCATCAGCTGCGGTAAGCCCTGAGCAGCAGCGCAAGATAAACAGGCAGATTGAGAGGCTACTCGCTACAGCGCAGGGGACATATGCCATGATAGATTATAGTAATTTTAAGGGCATGGGTATGTCGGTTACAGAAAGATATAATGGCGAGGGATGGGGCCTTTTGCAGGTGCTGATGGAGATGCAAGATGAATATATCGCCCCTGATGCTATAAGGGAATTTTCAGAATCAGCGGATAGGGTACTTACCCGACGCGTAAATAATGCACCAACAGAGCGCAATGAACAAAGATGGCTTAACGGCTGGCGCAGCAGGCTCAAAACATATTTTTAGGGACGCTTCTTGAGCACAGGTGCTTGTACTTGAAAAGCGCCCTAAGAGGAAAGGTGTGCGGTTATATGAAATGTATAATTGTTTATTATTCATTTAGCGGGAATACAAGAAAGGTATCGGAACTTCTGTCGGAACATTTAAGAAAAAAATCAGAGGTCGATATTTTGGAATTAAAAGCAACAGATGAATCAACCAGTTTTTTCAAGCAGGCATTGAGAGCCCTTGTGCGGACCAAGGCGGATGTCGGCACTATTAATTTTGATTTGAGCAAATATGACCTTATCTGCATAGGAACCCCTGTCTGGGCTTTTGGGCCGGCGCCGGCAATGAATACGTATCTTGACAAATGCAAAGGATTTCAGGGAAAGGATACAATAGTATTTACAACCTATGGAAGCGGGACAGGCAATAACCATTGTATAAATTATATTAAAAGTATATTGAATAAAAAAGGTGCTAAAGGCTGCAAGAGTTTTTCATTGCCAGGCGCCAGGGCTAAGGATAGAGATTATGTAGAATTTGTAATCAATAAGCATAATTAAGCGAATAGTAAGAATAAAAAGATTTCTCTTGACAAAAAGCCTTCCCAGGTATAATATATGCCCCTCTAGAATAGCAGCTAACTCGTAGAAGCACTACTTTTGTTTTATCTGGTGTGCCCTTGGATACGAGAAGCCCCCGAGATTAAGGGGTAGAGGGCGTTGCGGAGCGAGTGTTTTCACCCATCCAAAATCCCTTAAGTGCATTTTAATTTTTATATTGTAATGTGCTAAGGAAGAGCAATTATTCCTTTTATATTTTCAGTATCGTTTTAACAAGGCTAGTGTTGTCTGTGTATATGTATGAGTTTCCTAGTATTTTAAAGTGGCAGTAATGGGGAAATATCTGATGCAAAAGCATGTAGTGGAAAAGCCATGGGGCAGGTTTGAGCAATTCACAAAACAGGAGCCTGTTACGGTAAAGATTCTTACAGTAAATCCTAACGAATCCCTAAGCCTTCAGCTTCACCATAAGAGAGAAGAATTCTGGAAGGTATTGTCAGGGGAATGCGAGCTTACATTGGGGGATTCTACTATATGTGCCCGCGAAGGCGATGAGTATTTCATAGAAAAAAAACAAAAACACCGGATTAAGGCAAATAGGTCGCAGGTCAGGATACTTGAGATATCATTCGGCGATTTCGATGAAAACGATATAGACAGATTGGAAGATAAATATAACAGAGAAAGGTAAAAGGCAAAAGGTGCTGAGATGGCGAAGAAAAAGATGGTTGTAAAGAAAGGCAGCTTAACAAAGCTTAAGAAAGAGGCGATTAAGAAGCCTAATAAAAAAACAGAGGATAAAAATTTAAAACACCCTATAGGCGTAATTGCTGATAAAGGGGAATTGTCTTTGTTTTTTAAATCATCCGCGCTGGATAAGGCAGGGCTTTATCTTTCAAAGAGTAAGACTGGTATGAGCTTTAAGGTATCTAAAGCAAAGATATCGGTTGTTTCTGATAAGGGTAAGGCGGAAGACATTTCACAGCGCGAGCAAATAAGCATATCTCCTTTTGATCGGGGATATTTTATGACCTTCCTCCAGAAGGGGAAAACCGCGACCTCTCTTATGGGGGCAGTTTCAAAAGACCTAAAAAACTTTAAAACAATAGGAAAGATTTCAACAGCGAAAGAGCAAGGCATGCTGGCACCTAGTTACAGATGCAGGGACCAGTATGTGATATACCTGGGGAATGGTTCTATAAGGACAGCCGTTTCAACGGACCTTGTGAAATGGAAAATATCAGGTTCAGCATGTCTTGAACCCAGGAGCGATTTTTTTGATAAGTCTGCGCTTAAAGTATTATCCGTTTCTCTTACCACATATGGGCTTCTGGTAATATACGACGCATCATACAAGGAAAAAGACCGCCAGGTGCTGCAGATAGGGGGCGCTCTATTTTCAATATATGACCCGAACAGCCTCATATGGCGCTGCGAAACACCTCTTTGGCAGGAGACCTTGCCTGCAGGAAGCGAGCAGGTTTATTCCATAGGCGCAGCATTTTATAAAGAGAAGATATTTTTATATTTTGCTTGGCAAGCTAAAAGGCTTATGACTGTTTCTATTGACAAGCCATTTCCTGGCGTCGGCGAAAAAAAGGCCTTTGCAAAACTTAAGAGATTTTATAAAAACCCCATAATTGTGCCCAACGCTTTAAACGAATGGGAATCTGAGGCAACATTTAATCCGGCTGCTTTGTATGATGACGGCAAGGTCCACCTTCTCTACAGGGCTGTCGGCAAAGGCGGTTTTTCCTGCCTTGGTTACGCCTCGACAAAAGACGGTTTCACAATCGAGGAGACCTTGAGCGAACCGGCATATTATCCTACGCAGGCATTTGAAGGCGTGCATACGAAGCCCAAGCAAAGGACAGACCTTTATAAGTCGGGTGCCGGCTGGGGCGGATGCGAAGACCCAAAGCTTACAGCAATCGATGATACGGTATATCTTACATATGTCGCGTATTCAGGCTATTCACATCCGCGCATTGCCTTAAGCTCTATAGACAGGGATGATTTCAGAAAAAAGAACTGGAAATGGAAAGAGCCTGTTTTGATATCAGAGCCTGGCGTGGTAAATAAAAGTGGATGCCTACTCCCGGAGCGGGTTAAAGGGAAATATGTCATTTTCCACAGGGTGTTTCCGCATATACTTATCGATTATAGGGATGACCTTAAGTTTGAAGATGGGAAATGGCTTGATGCCAAGGCAAGAATTACAACGCGTCCCGGGATGTGGGACAGCAGAAAGCTTAGCGTTGGCGCTACGCCCATTAAGACAGAGGAAGGCTGGTTGGTTATATACCACGCGGTTGACGACAGAGATGACGCACGTTATAAGATAGGGGCAATGATACTTGATGCTGAAGACCCCTCCAGGGTATTATATAGAACCAGCAGCCCGATACTGCAACCGGATAAGCATTACGAGAACGACGGAAAGCCGGGTGTTGTTTATCCCTGCGGCGCGGTAGTTCTCAACAAGGAGCTTTTTGTGTATTATGGCGGAGGAGATAAGGTAGTGTGCTGCGCAACTGCCCAGCTTGATAAGTTCGTTGATAATGTTAAGAAGGATAAGGCAATCGGCTACACGCTTAAGGAAGTAATTTATTCATAAGGTTCAGAAAACTGGGGACAGGTCACTAAAGTAGCACCTCTAATTTAGGGCCTGTCCCCAAATCATAATCTTAAAACCTGTATCAAATAACACAGAAAGGTTAATCGATATGTTTTCGGTGAAACGTTCAGCTTACAACCCTATTATCAAACCGGGTAATAAATATCAATGGGAGACATCAGCAGCCTTTAACTGGTCCGCTGTAAGGGATAAAAAGGATAAAAAAACAATACACTGCGTGTATCGCGCGATATCAGAACCTGATCTGGTGCCGCAGAACCATCCTTATATTTCTACAATAGGATATGCCAAAAGCACGGATGGCATTTTTTATGATAAAAAATCACAGCTTATAAAACCTGAATTTACATGGGAAAGATATGGCTGTGAAGACCCCCGCATCACAGAATTGGACGGCAAATACTACGTATTTTATACCGCATTATCCGCGTTTCCTTTCAGGTATTTTGGTATTAAGGTAGCGTGTGCTGTAACAACCGATTTTAAAACGCTGGAATCAAAACACATAGTGACCCCTTTTAATGCAAAGGCCATGGCGCTTTTCCCTGGAAGGGTAGACGGCAAATTAACCGCTGTGCTTACGGCAAATACTGACAATACTAAGCGTACAGCGCGCATAGCGATTGCCCAGTTTGACCATGAAGAACAGATCTGGGATATAGCTTATTGGCGAAGCTGGTATAAGAGAATAAGTAAAAATGTGCTTCATATAAGACGGGCAGCTGCGGACCATGTTGAAGTAGGAGCTGCCCCTGTACTTACAAAAGACGGGTGGCTTCTTATCTATGCGCATATACAAAATTACCCGACAGATCATAAAATATTTGGCATAGAGGCGCTTCTTCTGGATTCTAAAGACCCGCGCAAAATTATAGGCTGCACAAAACACCCTATAATGGTTCCGGAGGAAAGTTATGAAAAATATGGCCAGGTTCCGAATGTGATATTTCCTTCAGGCGCTCTTGTAAACGGCAAAAATCTAAATATATTTTATGGTGCTGCTGATACTACATCCTGCGTTGCTGAGGTTAAGCTCGATAACCTGTTGCAGAGCATGAGCCTTAAAGGCAGGGAGAACTACTCTACGCGAGCTAAGAAAAATCCTATTATGCGCCCCATAAAGAAACATTCATGGGAAAACAACGCTGTATTTAACCCAGCTGCGATAGATCTTGATGGCAACATACATATAATATACAGGGCAAATGCGGAAAACAACACCTCGACAATGGGTTATGCCGTAAGCAAAGACGGGCTTAATATAGATGAGCGGCTCCCTGATCCTATATACACGCCCAGATGCGATTTTGAAATGAAGAAGGTAATAAACGGTAATTCAGGATGCGAAGACCCGCGTATAGTAAAAATTGGCAACACGTTATATATGTTTTATACAGCGTATAATGGCATAACCGTGCCCAGGGTTGCGATGACATGGATAGCTTTAAATGATTTTCTCCGAAGGAAATGGAACTGGTCAAAGCCTGTTCTTGTAACGCCTCCTGGCATAGATGATAAGGATGCATGTATATTCCCTGAAAAAATAGAGGGTAAATATTGTTTTATCCACCGCATCAACCATAAAATATGCATTGATTATTGGACCTCTTTTAAGACAGCCCCTAAGGAAACCAGGCGCGGTATTACATTGCTGAGCTCGAGATACGGTATGTGGGACAGTAAAAAAATTGGCCTGGCAGGACCCCCTTTAAAGACAAAGGCTGGCTGGCTTATGTTTTATCATGGTATAGGAGAGGATTTTCATTATCGTCTTGGGGCAGCACTCCTCGATATAAAGAATCCTTTAATTGTTCTTTCGCGGACAGACGAGGCTATTTTGGAGCCTATAAAAAAATATGAAAAGCAAGGCCATGTTCCTAATGTTGTCTTTCCGTGCTCGCATATCTTAAGAGGTGATACGATATACCACTATTATGGCGGGGCGGATTCTGTCATTGGGGTTGCTACCCAAAAACTTTCCAAAATTTTATCAGCCCTTATTTAGAGACGTTTTCACAGCCAATCGGGACAGTGTACCTTTTTAATAAAGGTACACTGTCCCGATTGGCTGTGAAAACGTCTCTACTTTTAGCTGGACAAATGTAGCGATATCGTCTATAATTTTTGAGAACGGGGGCACCTTATGCAGAGACGGATATCAATAATCTCACCTGAAATCAAAGAAATCCTGGGCTTGCCTGATAAAAATCAAAAGCTGAAAGAGCTCTTTTCAGATTTTCATCCAAGGGATATATTTGAGTTATGTGAAGATCTTGAAGCGGAGGAAAATGCTCAGATTATTATTGCTCTTGGCAGGCCTTTAGGAATCGAGTTTTTTCAACATTTCAAGATCAGCCAGCAGCGCGAGATATTCCGGCATTTTTCAAAGGACTGGATGGCGGATATTCTGGAGGAGATGGCTCCTGACGAAAGGGCAGATTTTATAAAGGCCCTTCCTAAAAGGCGCGTAGAAGAGATACTGCCTCTTGTTGCCCAGGCAGAGCGGAACGACATAAAAAGGCTTTTAGAATTTAAGGAAGGTACTGCGGGCTCAGTGCTTACTACAGAGTATGCTACTCTTTCTCAAGACATAACGGTAAAGGAGGCCATAGGCAAACTTAAGCTGCAGGCTTTTAACCGTGAGACAATATATTATATTTATATCATAGATAACGAAAGAAAGCTTATTGGTTTTGTATCTCTTAAGGACCTTATTATAGCAGAGTCCGGAAGCATTATAAGAGATATTATGCACACCAATATAATAAGCACCAATGTAAACGATGACAAAGAAGATGTTGCCAAAAAAATCGCAGACTATGATATCCTGGCGATTCCTATTGTTGATGACAGTAACAAATTAATAGGAATAGTTACTTACGATGATGTTGTCGACGTCATTATACAGGAAAACACAGAAGACATGTATAAGTATGGAGCTGCTGGCGATTATATAGATTATATGGGGTCAAAATCTTCCACCATAGCAAGGCAAAGGATACTCTGGCTTATGGTGCTGGTGGTAATGGGTTTTGTTTCAGGATGGATAATGGAAAGATATGCCTTCCAGCTTGAGGCAGTGGTTGCCCTGGTGTTCTTTATACCGCTTCTTTGCGACTCAGGGGGTAATGCTGGGACCCAATCATCAACAGTTGTTATACGCGGCCTTGCTACAGGCGAGATAAAAATGAGCGAGGTGTTAAAGGTTTTCTGGAAAGAGCTGAAGGCAGGATTATTAGTCGGAATGGCAATGGGCCTGCTGGCTGCCGTAAGAGCAATAATTATGAATAAGAATCCTCTGCTGGCTATAACAGTAGGCCTTGCCATGATAGCTACTGTAATAGTTGCGACAACCTTAGGGGCAGTGCTTCCTATCATGTTTAAAAAGATGAGGCTTGACCCTGCTCTTATGTCAGGGCCTTTTATCACAAGCATAGTGGATATTGTTTCATTGTTTGTATATCTGCATATAGCAATGATTGTTTTTAATTTATAAAGTATACAGGAGCGTGCCCCGGGAATCCGGGATACGCCTTAAGGAGGTATTTTTAATATATGAAAATACGTAATTTCGTAACAGACATAATCGACAAGGATCTTGAATCAACTAAGTGCGCGAAAAAAATTCACACTCGTTTTCCGCCTGAACCCAATGGCTACCTTCATATCGGCCACGCAAAGTCAATATGCCTGAACTTTGGAATTGCCGGGGATTACAACGGGTTGTGTAATTTACGTTTTGATGATACGAACCCTGAAAAAGAAGAGACAGAGTATGTCGAATCCATCAAAGAGGATGTGCGCTGGCTTGGTTTTGACTGGCAGGATCGGCTCTTTTTTGCCTCGGATTATTTTGATAAGCTCTATGGGTATGCGATAAAGCTCATAGAAAAGTCAAAGGCCTATGTATGCGACCTCTCGCCTGATGAGATAAGGCAATACAGAGGTACTCTTACAGAGCCGGGTAAAAACAGCCCGCATCGCGAGCGTTCTGTTGAAGAAAATATAGATCTTTTTAAGCGCATGAGAAATGGTGAATTTGAAGACGGCACCCGCGTTTTAAGAGCCAAGATAGATATGGCACACCCTAATATAGTTATGCGTGACCCTGCTTTGTATCGCATAAAAAAAGAACATCACCACAGGACAGGTGACAAGTGGCCGATTTACCCCATGTATGACTTTGCCCATTGCATATCAGATTCCATAGAAGGCATAACCCATTCTATCTGTACGCTGGAGTTTGAAAATAACCGGCCTTTATATGACTGGATACTTGACACGCTCGATATACATCACCCCCGCCAGATAGAGTTTGCCAGATTAAACCTGACATATACAATTCTCAGCAAGAGAAAACTTATAGAGCTTGTAAAGGGAAAATATGTAAGCGGATGGGATGATCCGCGCATGCCCACCATATCAGGCCTTAGAAGGCGCGGGTACACCCCTGCCGCCGTAAGGAATTTCTGCCGTGAAATAGGTATATCAAAGACAAATAGCACCATTGATATAACAGTTCTTGAAAACAGCATAAGGGGTGAGCTTAACAAAACAGCTCCCCGCACGATGGCCGTGCTTAACCCTCTTAAGGTTACGATTGTAAATTATCCTGAGGGCAAGAATGAATCACTTGATGTGATAAACAATCCTGAGGATGATAGCTTTGGCACAAGAAAGGTGGCGTTTTCCCGAGAGCTTTATATTGAAAAAGATGATTTTAGAGAAGATCCGCCAAAGAAGTTCTTCCGACTGGCTCCGGGTCGCGAGGTAAGACTCAGGTATGCTTATTTTATCAAATGCGAGGAAGTTGTAAAGGATGAAAGCGAAAATATCATTGAGCTTAAATGCTCGTATGACCCGGCTACACGCGGTGGCGACTCCCCTGACGGTAGAAAGGTGAAGGCGACGCTTCACTGGGTGTCGGCGCAACACGCAAAACAAGCAGAAGCGCGAATCTACGAACATCTTTTTACAAAATCAAACCCTGAAGATACAGAAGAAGGCAAGGACTATAAATCAAATATCAATCCGGAATCCTTTAAAAAGATATACCCCGTATTTGTAGAGGCGTGCCTGCTTGATGCAGGCTGCGGAAAATCTTACCAGTTTGAAAGGCAGGGATACTTTTGCGTTGATAAGGACTCTACTCCGGAAAGATTAGTATTCAACCGCATAGCGGGCCTGCGCGACACCTGGGCAAACATCGAAAAAAAATCCATCAAATAAATCTCTAAAAAAGAAACTTTTCCGTGTATTATACTGTCTAATATAGCAGAGAAAGGTTGTATGCAAGGGATATCGAAAGACATTATATCAAAAGCAGCCAAAGGCGATATTGGCGCTTTTGAAAAAATATATCTGCAGATGAATTCATTTGTTTTTAATGTAGCGCTGCGGATTGCCGGAAATAAAGAAGACGCAAAGGAGATCGCCCAGGATGTTTTTATCAAGCTTTACAGGAAATTAAGCGGTTTTATGTTTCAATCGTCTTTTAAGACATGGGTTTATAGGATAACGGCAAATACAGCAATAAATACGGCAAAAAAGGCCCAAAGGCAGGGCAAGAATATGTTAAGCTACGATGATGATATACAATTGAAGAAACAGATATATAGCGCAAGTTCTGGTGCGGAAGAAAATGCAGCTTCACAGCTTTTAGGTAGATTATTGAACAGCCTTGACCCTGATCAGCGTGCCTGTGTTTCGCTGCGCAGCATAGAGGGTTTAAGCTATAAGCAGATATCAGAGGTATTGAATGTTAATATAAATACAGTGAGAACAAGGCTTAGAAGGGCAAGGGAGTTTATGATGAAGCATTTTGATAAAGGGGGCAAACGCTATGAGGTGTAAAAGGGTAAAAGAGCTTCTTTTGACAGATTATATAGACGATGAGGTAGGTATAAGTTTAAAAGAGGAGTTTGATAAGCATATAGAATATTGCCCGGCTTGCATGGCGTATAAGATGAATATAGATAAGGGCCTTTCCCCGTTATTTGAACAGGCCAAGGCAGAATCGCCGCAGGATGAGATGTGGCAGAACATAAGGCCACGAATAATTCAGGGTAATCAAAAATCAACCAGCAAGATTTTTGCTCTTAGTTTCTTTTTAAGAAAAGGTGTCTTTGCTTTTGCGACAGCAGCTGCTTTATTGTTCATTATAATAAGTTTTCATATCGCAAACAATAATCAACTGGCTGCTACAAACAAATTTCTTTCAGAAGAGGGTTCTTTTCTGCATAGTTTAAGCAGCTCTAACGGCCAGGAATCGTTTAATAACGCAGATTTCGGAACCATTATTGAAGAGTATATTTTTTAAAGTGCCGAAACTTTTTTGATATTGCCCATTGTCTAACATAGGGAGAGGAGGATTAAAAAAATGAAGATTAGATTATTGATAAGTGCAGGCGTTATGGTGGTGATAGCGTCGTTATTGTTTGTTGCAATGCCTGTGTATGCTGAAAAGGATAGCGGTTATTGCCGGCCATGGCAGAAATCGGTAGCTCAAAAACAGGAAAAATTCGATAAAATGATAGAAGCCCTCGGATTGTCCGATGAGCAGGTCGCGCAGCTAAAAGACCGCAAGCAGGCAAAAATGAAATCGCGTGAAAAACTTCATTCTGCGCTAAAAAAACAGAAGCAGGAGCTAAGGGATGAACTGGAAAAGCCCGAATCCGATAATGCCAGAATCAAGCAGATCGCTGACTCTATCAAGCAGATACAATCTGAGATGATAGATGAAAGGATAAAAGGCATATTAGAGATAAAGGCTATACTTACTCCTGAACAGTACAGCAAGTTCAAGGAAAAGATAGGCCATCACAAAGAACGCAAGCAGCAGAAAGCGCGGGGCAAAAAAAACTTCAGCTAAACGCAATAGGGACGGTCCTCAAGTACAACAACTTGTGCTTGAGGACCGTCCCTAAAACATATTGACAATGATATGTCGATATGTTGTAATAATATATAATAGGGGAGGCTGGATAGCGGCCTGAGAGTCCTGCAGTATTTGCAGGAGACCCGTTGAACCTGATCTGGATAATGCCAGCGTAGGGAGGTAATGTTGCATGACCTATGCTGATGGCATAGGTTATTTTATGAATATTATCAATTGTAACACACTCTATCTTATCTTAAGCTCGGAGTATATAAACGGAAGGGCTGTGCTGGATGTGGCAGAACGGGCTCTTGATGCAGGAATAGATATGCTGCAGATGAGAGAAAAGTCACTTTCAGAAGAAGGCCTTCTGGGCCTTGGCAAAAAACTCTTATACTTATGCAGGGGAAAATCTGTGCCTTTTATTGTAAACGATAATCCCTGTATTGCAAAGAAGCTTGATGCAGACGGAGTGCATTTAGGCCAGCAAGACGTTAAAAAATATTCCCTTGAATATTCACGCGACATGCTTGGCAAAGATAAAATAATAGGAATATCCACGCATTGCCTGCAGGAATTCAGAACAGCTAATTGCCAGGATTTTGATTATATAGCGTTTGGCCCGGTATTTCCGACCAAGACAAAAAACTATCATATAGGTGCAAACGATATAGAGGAGGTATTAAGTATTGCCTGCAAGCCGGTTATGTTTATAGGGGGTATAGACATAACAAACATAGACAGGATTATTGAAAAAGGGGCAAAAAACATAGCGGTAATACGCGCTATAACAGAAGCTGAGGATGTGCAATTGGCAGTAAAAACATTAAAGAAATATATAGAGGGTAAGAAATGAAGGTAAGGATAAACGGAAAGGAACAGGATATATCAGGTTTGGAAAATTTATGCGAGCTTATAGAAGAAAGAGATTTATCCGGCAAGGCAGTTGTGATTGAGCATAATTATAATATTATACCGAAGGATAAGTGGCGGGAGACGATTCTTGATGAAAGCGATAATATCGAAATAGTAAGTTTTGTTGGAGGAGGATAAAATGGAAGATTTTTTAAACATAGCCGATAAATCGGTTTCTAACAGGCTTTTTATAGGTACAGGCAAGTTTCCTGATAAGCGTATTGCAGGGGATGTTATCAGGGCCTCGGGCTGTGAGGTTGTGACAGTAGCCCTAAGACGGGTGGACGAGGGCTCAAAAGAGGAAAATATCTTAGATTATATACCGGATAATTGTACTGTCATGATAAATACATCAGGTGCCAGGAATGCCGATGAGGCCATAAGGATAGCGCGTCTTGGAAAAGCAATGGGTTGCGGAAACTGGATCAAGATAGAGGTTATATCGGATAACAAGTACCTTTTGCCGGATAATGCAGAGACACTAAAAGCAACAGAGGTGTTGGCAAGAGAGGGTTTTTCAGTGTTTGCGTATATGAACCCGGATCTCGTAACAGCAAGACAGCTTGTAAAAGCAGGCGCAGCAGCTATTATGCCTTTAGGCTCTCCAATAGGAAGCAACAGGGGCTTAAAGACGGAAGAGCTTGTGAGAATAATAATAAATGAAATAGCAATACCTGTTATAGTAGATGCCGGACTTGGAAGGCCTTCTGACGCAGCCTCATGCATGGAGATGGGTTGTGATGCTGTGCTGGTAAATACGGCTATCGCAACTGCCCGTAATCCTGTAAAAGAGGCAGAGGCATTTAATCTTGCGGTTAAAGCAGGCAGGATACACTATCTTTTAGGCAGCGTGAAGTCAGCGCCTCATGCCAAGGCGTCGTCGCCTCTTACAGGGTTTTTAAGGGATGGTAAATAAGGTATGGATTTCTCTGATATTATAAAAAAATATGAATCCATTGATTTTGAAAATGTTCTTTCCTCTGTCAGCGCAGAACAGGTAAAATCAGTTTTAGCTAAAGATGTTTTGGGTAGTGATGATTTTTTAACCTTGCTTTCGCCCGCAGCTGTTTCCTGCCTGGAAGTAATCGCGGAAAGAGCTTGTAAGAACACCCTATGCAATTTTGGAAAGACAATTCAGCTTTATACCCCTCTTTATGTTTCAGATTTTTGCGATAATCATTGTTTGTATTGCGGGTATAATGCGAATGTAAAAACCGCAAGGAAAAAACTTACCCTGGATGAGGTTGAGCAGGCGGCAATGCGCATAGCAAGTACCGGCTTAAAGCACATACTTATTTTAACGGGCGGCTCACAGAGAATGAGCCCTGTATCGTATATAAGTGACTGTGTAGGCGTATTAAAAAAATACTTCAGCTCTATCTCAATAGAGATATACCCTGTTTCAGAGGATGAGTATAGTCAGTTTATAAAGCTAGGTGTTGATGCCCTTACAATATATCAGGAAACCTATGATAGGAATATATATGATTCTGTCCATCCCCGCGGCTCCAAGAAAGACTACTTTTTCAGGCTCAACGCGCCGGATAGGGCCTTAAGGCAGAACATAAGGGCAATAAACATAGGAGCCTTGCTTGGGCTTAATGATTTCAGGGTTGATGGTTTTTTAACAGGGCTTCACGCAGAATATCTGCAGGATAATTTCCCTTTTGCGGAGATAAGTGTTTCTGTGCCAAGGATAAGGCAGACAGTGGCAAGATATACGCCTTCTTTTAACGTAACGGACAGGGATGTGGTGCAATTAATTCTTGCTTTGAGAATGTTTTTGCCCAGGGTAGGGATAAACCTGTCAACAAGGGAAAGCCCTGCTTTCAGGGATAATATGCTCGCACTGGGGGTTACGAAACTATCAGCACAGTCGGTTACATCTGTTGCGGGCTGGCTGCCAAATTCAGATACAGATGGAATGCTCGAGCAATTCAGCACGTGCGATAAACGTAGCGTAAAGGATATAGGAAAACTTCTCAAGGATAAGGGGTATCAGCCTGTGTTCAAGGACTGGATAAATATTTAGAATGAATTCTTTTGTAAATTTTTTACAGGAAAAATTAGGTAAGGAATATATAAAAAAGGTGCAATCCGTGAAGGTAGGTATAGCCGGATGCGGAGGGCTTGGCGGAAACTGCGCATTTAATCTTGTAAGGTCAGGCGTTATGAAACTTCGGCTCGTTGACAATGATATAGTAGAGGCTGCGAATCTTAACAGGCAGTTCTTTTTTTATGATCAGGTAGGCAAGCCAAAGCCTGATGCATTAGCAGAGAATCTCAGGAAAATAAATCCGGCGCTGGAATTAGACATTGTCAAGAAAAGGATAAGCGCTGAAAATGTAAAAGAAATATTTAAAGACTGCGCAATAATAGTGGAAGCGCTTGACCAGGAACAGGCAAAGGCAATGGTAGTCGAGAACCTGCTTGCCACGGCAGGGCTTATTGTTTCGGCATCAGGTATAGCGGGTTTCGGCAATTCAGATAGAATAAGATCTCATCGTTTAAGGAAAAATCTTATCTTGATAGGAGACCTTGTTACAGGCATAGATAAAGCGCCGCCTTTATCGCCAGCGGTTAATATAGCAGCCGCTAAACAGGCAGACGCAGTGATAGAATATATTATGAGAAAACAAGAAATTATAGTATAATATGCACAAAAACAAAAGGATGGTCAAATGGAAAATATTAAATTAGTCTTATTGCGCCACGGTGAAAGCCTTTGGAACAAGGGAAATCGTTTTACAGGCTGGACAGATGTAGATCTTTCCCAAAAGGGCATTGCTGAAGCAAGTGAGGCAGGCGAAACATTAAAAAAGCAGGGCTTCGTATTTGATGTTGCTTTTACATCTGTCTTAAAAAGAGCAATAAGGACATTATGGATTACGCTTGATCAAATGGATCTTATGTGGATACCGGTTTTTCGTTCATGGCGTTTAAATGAAAAACATTACGGTGGCCTGCAGGGATTAAATAAATCTGAAACAGCCCAAAAGTACGGCGAAGACCAGGTGCTTTTGTGGAGACGAGCTTATGATATACAGCCACCTGCGCTTGAAAAAAATGACCCTCGCCATCCGGTAAATGACCCACGCTATAAGGGCCTTGATGAAAAGGATGTCCCTGCGACAGAATGCTTAAAGGATACAGTCGAGCGTTTTCTGCCATACTGGCACAATGAGATCGTGCCGGTATTAAAATCCGGTAAGAGAGTGCTGATAGCAGCTCACGGCAACAGCTTAAGGGCTTTGGTAAAATACCTGGATAATATATCAGATGCGGATATAGTAAATCTTAATATACCGACAGGCATGCCGCTCGTATACGAACTTGACCAAAACCTGAAGGCAATAAAACATTATTATCTTGGCGATGCTGAAAAGATAAAAAAAGCCATGGAAGCTGTAGCAAGCCAGGGCAAAGCGAAACCTTAGGCAATTATTGTTACCTGTTGAATATATTTTTGCTATACTTATTTTTGTTTAAAGTGCGAGGATGGCGGAATTGGCAGACGCGCTAGGTTGAGGGCCTAGTAAGGGCAACCTTATGGGGGTTCAACTCCCCCTCCTCGCACCAGTTATCAGATGGAGTTGAAGTGAGCCTGCGCCGAGCGAATAGCGAGGAAAAGCGGTTTATCTTAATGAAGGTATTAAGCATGAGTGACAGCAGGCGAGTGGCCGACCCGAGTACCTTGGCGTAGCAAAGCAAAGCCGGGCGAGGGCGCCAACTCCCTCTCCTCGCACCATTGCTTTATGTGCTTTGTTTGCACGTTACAGTAGATTGTTAATGGGGTTTAATCAGGGGCCGTTAAAATGAAGGCGCAGAAAACAATAATTTTCCTGTTATTTTTTGTATTGCTGTCAGTTTGTGCTGATAAGGCGTATGCGCAATTCTGGAGAAAGTGGTTTCAAAAAGAGCAGAAGGAAAAAGTATCTGTCCAGCCGGAAAACGGCAAGCAGATAAAGCCTGAAATTACACAAAAAGAAGTAGCTGCGGGTAGTGAATCTTCAGAAGATGATAAAGGCGCAGGCAGTAAGAGTGATATAAAAACACAGGGTGCCGAAGAGCGTCAGGATGCAGATGATAAAGAAGGTGAATATGTGGAAGAGGCGCCGGATGAAGGAAAAGAACTAACGCAGGAGTCCGAAACAGCAGAGGAACAGAAAGAACGCGAAGAGAATCTCCGCCGCACCCAGGAACAGTTAGACCAAATTAAAAGGATTCAAGAGATAAATAACATGCAGAGAACTTTGGATAACACAAGGCGCATAAACGAGATGAATCAACAGCAGAAAAGGATGGATGAGATAAACAAGATAAACAGTATGCAGAGGAATTTTGACAATCTAAAGCGTGTGAATGAAACAAAAAAATAACAAAAAGGGTAGTTTTTTCTTTACATAGTAAAACTTTTACTATATAGTTGAACTAGGTGTAAAAAGCTCGGTGGGGTAGTAAGATAGATAAGGTCTATTTTTTTATAATAATAGCGGTTTTGTATTTACCCTACCGACTCTAAATGAGTCGGTTTTGTTTTAAACAAGGAGGTGGGAATGTTTAAGGGTTTAGCTTTTACGGTAGCGTTATTATTCATTGCTAGCAGCTGTTTTGCGCAGGTAGCGGGTAATACATCGGATCCAAAAATACCCTATGGCAACGGCATAGCGAACTTAAAAGATTCAGGCATGGGGCCTATAAAGGTTGCGTTTGATGCGGATTGGGTATTTGACAGGAAACTAGAAGATAGCAGCGGCGTAAGCAGCGCGAAATTGGAAGGCCAGAAATATCTTTTCCGCATAGGCTATACAATAGCGGATAGGGTTGAGCCATATGTAAAGATTGGCACATCGCATCTTAAATCTTCGTGGACCCAAAGCGGCTCGGATATAAAAATAAGGGCTGAAGATGGGATTGGCCTTGGTTTCGGTGGTAAGGTATTGGCTTTTGAGATACCTGAGCATAAATTGAGATTTAGTCTTGACGGCCAGTATTTTTATACAAATCCTGGTATAAAAAGCGCCCGTATTAATGACAGTTCTGACCGTTCAGTAAGCGCAGCTGAATTCAAGGTAAGCGAATGGCAAATATCAGGTATATTGAGCATGGAGTTTATTATAGGGGGAGACAGGGATAATCCTGCAACCCCTTATTCTATAATACCATATGTAGGCGGAGCGTATAGTGATTCGAAGACAAATGCAAAGTTTCAAACAAGCGGAACCGATTATAATATAGGTGACGTTGAGAGCAAGAATAAGTTTTTGCTTATTACCGGATGCGATATTACATCCCCGGAGAATATTTCTATTAATGTAGAAGGCAGATGGATAGGTGAAACCGCAGCAAGTGGTGGTTGCACAGTAAAGTTTTAGAATATAAAATACAGACGTTTTGAAAGCCAATCGGGACACTGTACCGTAATTACGGTACAGTGTCCCGATT
>Ga0208325_1000112_pt1 | contig 22226 bp, 33 predicted proteins | sample PL_2010_330m_FD_185486 | JGI IMG/M metagenome (GOLD analysis project Ga0208325, IMG submission 185486) | Freshwater microbial communities from Powell Lake, British Columbia, Canada to study Microbial Dark Matter (Phase II) - PL_2010_330m... | ecosystem: Environmental > Aquatic > Freshwater >...
ACTAACCCATCACGGGCCGGCATCATCTTCAACTTCCAAAACAATTACCGCATCGGATTCGCGAATATCCTTCTGGACTTTCTCCAATTTACGGATCAGAGCCTTTGACCCAATATCAATATCTTCCGTTATCTCATCAATAGCGCCATCAACAATAAAGAACTTTCCCTGTTTTGATTCCCGGCGCAGGAATCTATCTAATATCATCGGAATCACCGCCACGGCCTTTGATAAGAGAGACCAATCGATCTAATGTCGCATTAACTTCGGTAATAAGTTTCGTGTACTGATCCTTAACAATTACCATATCTGCCAATCGTTTATCTTGAATATCCGAGCATTTCTGATCTTTCCGATAATAAGCAATTCCAATAATGACAAGGAGAATTCCAAGAAGCCCCTGAGCCGCGATCTGCTTTATCAATTCTTCAACCATCAAATAAAGGATTAGCAGAAAAGACAAATCCCGTCAAGAAGGAGCAGGGTAACCCGCCCAACCATTAGACCCGTATCTCAAATAATAAGACATAAACGCTTGGTATCCATCAATCCAAGCACTTTGACCATGCTGTTCGAGCTTACCTTCAAGCCACCAACCCGTACCGCGCCACTCCTGCTTCTGAGGATTAGTAAGACTTTTCCAAACAGCGATCCCCGACTTAAATTTATTCTGCTGCTCATTAAACGCACCATTACCAAGACCGGGGTTCGACTTCTTAACACCAGCAACAGTCGAGCCACACTTAAACTCCAAAGTATCGCCGAACTTACCGGAAGCGTCAGCAGAAAGTAGAGGACCAACAACAACAGCCATCTTAGAGCTATTATACCAAGACAGGGAAATAATGGGGAAATGTCTAAAGCCCGACCATCACCAACGGCGTTTCAAAAAGAGCCCGGCCATCTATAACAATCAACACAACCAACAATACGCACTCGGAGGGAGCAGGAGTACCTGCTCCCCCTTTATACTAGCGCCAAATAACAGCGGCGCTTCAAAAAAAGCCCGAACATCTATAATTACCGAACCGTACAAAGGAGGCGGGGGCTTCGCCCCCGCCCCTATTATGCCACCCCCAAACCAATAATATAACGTACGTACTCGGAGTAGAGCGGAGTACCGCTCTACCCTTTTGTGATAAAGGAGTCGGGCGAGTACGCCCGACCCTTTGTACACCTAAAACTAACTGTCGGCAACAATTCCGGGGGCCCTAGCGCCTTAATAAAGGTCTTGCTCCCTCGGCCAAAAGCCGCCAAAGCTTTTTTGGCCTCGTTACAATCTCATCTTTCTACGAAAGGTTATCTTGTAAAAGGCCCCCTTGGGGGGTCGTCGGCCAGTAGGCCTCCGTCCCCGTTTCTCGCGGGTGGGCTTCCATGCCCCTCCTTAGCCCCCTTAAGACTCCCGCCAAAGGGTTTGTCGCTCCTCCTCCCCGCCCGCCGGGGGTGGGGGCAGTCGTCGGGCCATCGGCCCCTAATAAAGGGGCCTGTTCTGCGCCCCCTCCTGCTCGCCGGTCGTCTGTTCGGCGTCGGGCTCAACCGCCGCCTCCCTTCCTCCCTTCGGATTCTAGTCCCGCCCCCCAGTAGGGGGGACGGGAGGCCTGCTAGGTCGGGGTCGGGAGTACCCGACCCCTCCCTTTTTCCTTCGCGGCCAGATTTGTAGGGGGCGCGGGAGTCAGCCCCCCCGTCCTTTTCATTCGTTGTCTAGTGTCTCTTGCCTTTCTTCCTACGGTTCAGCCTAACGAAACCGAGCACAACCTATGGCCATAAGCGAGGTTGATTGTTAAATTACATAAGCGGCACATTTGCCTATCACAGGGGAGACGGTTGCGCTCGGTTTCGAAAATATCTTGGTGACGGGCTGGTGGATTGCTTGTCAGAAACGGATCGTGTTTTTGCAAGGTGCGAAGGAAAACCGCCCCCACGCCGAAAACAGAACGGCGTATCCTCAAAAAATCTCCCATAGAGTTTCCTCTATGGGAATATTTTTTGCTCGATTATTGTCCCTTCGGGACAATCGGTAGGCCGTATTCCCCCCATCAAAAAAAAGAAAGGAACCTAAAGAAAAAAAACCCAACCCCCCTTCAAAATGATTTAGCCATTATAGTTCCTTTCTTTTTTTTACTTGGAGGGCCTACTTAAAACTTCTTCATTGAAGAATTCCGAGTACGAAATTCTGGCCAGAAGTTTTAGCCTACCTCCTCGGATTTGGGGCCCCCGTACCCCCCAAATCCTCGGACAAAAGAAACCCTGTCTGGGGCATTTTTTTCACATGATTAAAATAGGAAAAAATGCCCCTCTATAGGGGCTGGTGGCTTACCACCAGCCCCGCCGCCCTCCGTAAACTAAAGCCCGAACATTCCCCAACAAAGCCGCCAAATTTTTATCAACAATCCCGAAACTAGACCGGCCACAGCGAAACGGAGGGTGGCACTAGCGCGGAGTTTCTTTTCTCATCTACTTTTCTTTCCCGCCACTCATCCTATCATTATCAAAAGATGGCCAAGAATGGCCAAAATCTTTTGATTGGCCCTTCAAAAGGAATGAGGGTCGGGGGGGGAATTTTCTCCGCCTCCTCTCGGTTTATTTCTCAACTAGGTTGCGGGTCGTTGGGGGATTCTCTCTGTTAGCTCTTTTTACAGACCTCTTTCTTATTCTGGGTTTTGTTTTCGCTCTTAGTTTTTCTAGTTTACACCGACTCCACGTTGGGGTCAATTTTGCCGCCGAGTACGGTAGGCCAAACACGTTTGGCCAATTCGTGTTTCCTTTTTTCCTTATTCTCCCCTTTCTCGTTGTCTAAAGCCCGAACACTTTTACTTTTATCTTATCCTCATCGCAAGAGGAAAAAAGCTTGCCTACGAACGGCTTCATTGACCCCCCCGCTCCATCGGTCTCTTTCGATACCGGGTCTCAGACACATGACCTTCGATCTGGGCTGTCAACTTTAATTGCTAAGAGCGAAAACTCCATACTTCTTTATCAACTATTGCTCTAAGCAGAAAGAATAAAAAATGAACTGCCAAATTTTATATCAATCATTCTTAAACTTCCTCTTCAAAGGAACAGAAGAAAGTGGGAAAAGACACGTAAAAGCAGAAATAGAAAAAAGACGGAAATTCAGGAGACAGATCAAAGCTTGTATCAACTGCCTATTTAGAAAGGAGGTGCACTAAAGAAATTATGGCTACAATGACTGAATTCATCGAACAGATCGTCAAAGAGATGCAGGAGAAACGCCAAATTGACAAAGCGTTTGCTTACATCCACGCCCAAGATCCTAAAGAATACGAAAAAGCCGCCGAAGAATGGATGGCACTTGAATAAAATATGAAAAGGAATCAATCATTTTATCAACTGCTCGGCGAGGGGGAGTGGAAAAATCTGCTCCCCCCCGCCAGAAAGGTCAAAGGTTACTCTCAAGTGACAATTCAAACTGCCTTCACAGATACCAGAAAAGACCGCCACCTACGCGGTCCGAGACGACCAGATCATGAGGACCTTCAGCTTTTCTCGATGGGGAAATATATCTCCCCAGCTCGAATACTCTGCGGGCCGGGAGGGAAATTGGCCCTCTCTACGATAGATACACGCACAGAATATGAAAAGATGCGTGAGTTGCACACGGGAGAGATTAAATAACTTTATCAACTGTCATCACTTCAAAAGGAGGTGAAATTAAATGGATGCCAAAAGATATGCTCCGCTTGAAGGAACAAAGAAAGAAATGAAGGAGCAGTACAGAAAGCAACTAGCCGACTTCTCAAAGACGGCCCAAGCTGGCAAGGTAATATGCCTAACTGATCTCCTATCAAATGCTGAACGGTTAGGTAAGATGAGAGACTAAGCTTCCAAAAAGGGCGGCTCGCTTCAGCGGGCCGCTTTTTTTTACTCCCTTCCCCCCTAATCACTAAAGCCCGGCCATTTTTTATTTCCTTCCCCCCTAAGTCTAGCTATCTTTATATGTTACTTTATATTACAAGGTTCTTGCCTCTCCTCTTACAAGGAATTATATTGTCGGATCGAAAGTTTGTCAAAATACATTATGCGGGAATAAATCTCTCCCGCTTATATCCTCGTAGCATTTATGCGGGAATTATTTAGTTTGGGGCGTTCTTACAGTAGTTTTAATTACAGTTGCTTTATATACTATAATTCCCGCATAATTCACGCAATAGGGTAGTACAGAGGTCTAACGGAGCCCATTCAAACACTATAATTCCCGCATTATTACCGCAATAGGGTTATTTATTTTTCCCTATCCGGTCTTTTCAATCGTTTTTCAAGTGATCGATCAGTTCATCGAACCGGGCCATCAAACCCAGATAAGCGATCACCCAAGGGATCGTTCCAAGAACGGCAAAGCCCTTCAATGTGAGCCAAAGAAGGTAGCCCACTAACAGAAAATCATACAATAGCGGGAACCAGCTCACCGTTCTTTTTCTCTTCTCAATTTTTACCTTCGGGATCTTTATTCTAATCTTCTTTCACCTCCCCCTCAGTAATCGCCGGCATAAAGTCTCTCCCGAACTGCTCATAATCCCCCAACAACTTCTCGATCTCAGACTTATCTCTCTTTCCCATTATCCTAATCTTTAGCTCAAAGTATTTTCCTTTTGCGCTCTCCTGCTTTTCTGTTTCCAAGACAACTTTATGAGCGAAGATCGGCATTTTAGAATACCGGACGTTGTTGATAAATTGCTGGGCGTTCTTAAAGCTAGTTCCGGAAAACCTAATTATGAACAATTCCCCCTCATCAGACTGGGCCAAGAATTCGATTGACATTCGGCACTCGGGCGGTTCCTCAGTCCACTTTGAATATGGACACTCAAGACAACTCTGACCTTCCGAACCGACCAAACCGTTTCGACTCAAACATAAAGGCCCTTTATCAAATTCACCCTTCTCGAACCGCGCCCTCGTAACCCCTGCTTTAAGCATCGCACAAGGTAGTTCATCGTAAATCTTGCCTGTTGCCTTGTTCCAGATCTTACCAGCTGGTATCTCCTTCCCACTAGGTGTCTCCGCCCCCTTAGTTGAATACTGAACCACAATTACCCGAGGCGGGGGGAATAGGGACATATCAAGACTTTCAAGACCAAGACCGGCTAAGGCGGTCGGGTCTTTCTCAAGACTCTTATCAATAAGCTTTTTATCGTCGGCCGAGACTTCTTTTGCTAATTCATCGGCCGCCTCTTGTAAATCTTCACTTTGTCTGCTCAATATTATCACCCCCCATCCCTCTCCTAATATACTCATCCACAAATATCTTGATCTTGAACCTAAAGAGCCAGAACCAAACCAGAGTCAAGCTAAACAGGCCAACAAAAGCCAGAAAGAGAGTAAATAATGTTGCGACTACAGCAAATGTATTTTCCATATCAATTAGTTATAAATAAGGCACGAGCATTTTCCTCATCGAAGGCCGAGCGCCGAGGGATCAGAATGAAAGACTCAGAGGGACAATGACAAACCCTCAGAGAGAAAAAATTGATCTCCATAGGGTCTATGGAAACTCGTCCTGCCCGAGCGAGTCCTCAGCGCTCCCCCTTCAGGGAGGATTAGGGAGGGGGCGTTATGATTGTCTGTCTTGCTCGACTTTAGGCAATCCCCCCTCCCTTTGACAACCCGTCATCTATTCCCTGCTTTTTTCTAGTCTCAATCGCTCTGCTTCGATTGCACTCTCCAAGCGCGTTTTCTCAACATTGAGACCGTGAGCCGAAGCTTTGGCCCAAGCAAGGTTATGACGGACTATCATCAACTGCCTTTCTAAGCTATCTAGTACACTATTTCCTCCCTCGTTCCTACACTTTTCCACCTTATCACCGCCTCTTTCTCCGTTAATCTTTTCCTTCTTATTTTCCCACAATAGGGAATACAAATCCACATTGAGGACAAGTAATAAGGTCAACCGCCTCGTGTCCAACAAAGTAAGGGGTCGGATCAACCCATCCTTTCATTTCTAAGGCAGGAACACCCGCAACTTTAATCCCAAAATGAAGGTGGGGTCCAGTTACCCAGCCCGACCTCCCAGACAACCCAATTAAACTATCAGAATCGACCAGCTCACCAATCGTTACCGGCGCATTTTTTAAGTGAGCATAATGGGAGATTCCCCATTTATGAGAAATCCGAACAAAGTGCCCCCAACCCGTCGGATGATAGTCAATCTCGACAACTACCCCATCATCGCAGGCAAAGACCGGCGTCCCAACTGGGAGATCGTAATCTATCCCGCTGTGAGGAAAACCGATCCGATTAACGTACCAATGCGGGGCCGCCCCGAACTTGAAAGTTACTTTATATTCTCCGTCAAATGGTTTTCTTATTTTTACATTCATTCAATATCACCTCCCCTTCGGACGATCAGGCATACTAATCAACCAGATCCAAAGGCCAAACAAAACCACGAAAACTAACGCTCCAAATATTGTCATAAATAAAATTCCTCCACTAATCTTCCTCTTCCTCTGTTGAATTCTGCTGAAATATTCTTGTAAGCTGGGTATGGTCTAAACTCCAAAACGTGGCAAATTCTCGGTGGCTCATATCAGCAACCGTAAATAACTTAAAAGCCATATCATTGCGGATTTTCCGCAGTTGATCTTTCGTCATATCAGTCATACTTTACACCACTTTACACCACTTGTCAAGTACCTGTCAAGAACCACCGAAAAAACCACTCTCCATAAATTTCTTCCACATTGAATCATTCCGGCCCTCCACCCCCTCCAGTTTCTCCTCTACCTTGCTCAACCGACGTTCCATTTTCTTAATTACTTCTTGATCGGCTTTTGAATAAGTCTGCTCTGCAGACCGCTCAGGGCCACTAGCGAGATTTCTTTTATAACCTAGTAATTCTCTAACATCTTTAACCCTCATAATTAAAAAGGGACCTTATAAGGGTCGTCCTCTAAAAGCAGATCCTCTTTTTGCTTCGTTTCTATTCGTTTTAATTTCCGGTTTATAGAGGAGATTTGCTGATAAATTCTCTCAAGTTCTACAATCAGCACCGGTTGCGCAATTCCTTGTGGTAGCTTTTCTTCTTTGGCAGGCATAATAAATCAAGAAGCTAACTAATCAAAGTCCCGTTTGGCCTCTTATAAGGGGTTTTTCCTGCTATCCTCCGCTTCTGATATTGCTCTATAAAACAATGGTAGCCAGAGAAGGCATCGGGATTGATCTCAGCCGCTGGCGGAGCTGGCGGCTCAGATACAGTTACATAATCAGGTTTTTCCTCATCATCCGAACCATCATCATTAGTTGCCGTCAACTTAACTGTAAAACTTCCAGCAGTTTCGTACTTATGCTCCGGGCTTTGTTCGGCCGATTCCCCCCCATCCCCAAAAAGCCAAGCCCAAGAAGTCGGAGTGTTAGTCGATTCATCCGTAAATTGAACCGTCAGCGGCTTGGTTCCAGAAAGAGGAGTACCGGAAAACTCAGCTACCGGAGGAGTAGGAGCAGGCGTATGAGAAGTTATTGTCAACTTCGCCGCGTTAGCCGAACCGTTATAAAAAGAGGTCGCACTCTTATAAACTGTATTGCCCGCTTTATTTGCAATTCTAATTACAAGAGCATTACCACTTACCCAACCATCCTGATCTATAATTTCCTGAATGATCTCCGAAAGATCAACCGAAGAATACCAATCAGAGTAATTCCAAGCTGAATACTCTTGATCCTTCGACTCGGTCGTCAACGGCCGACCTGCAAAATCGGTCGAGCCAGACCACCGGGCCGGGTCCGCTTGCTTCTCTCCATTAATCACTACAGTCATCGCACCCGCAAAGTCACCATACGCCCGAAGCTCTAAGACGGCCGTATCAATTATGTCCCCCTTCGGGATCGCAACATTTAAGAACCGGAACCCAGTCAGAATCTCATCTGCCCCATCCTTTCCTAAAGATACCTCATCTCGACTATACTGACGGTAAGTAGTCCCCCTTTTATACGCATCGTCGCCATCATGTCCAACTTGATAGAGCGCCATAATAATTCCTAACGAACTTTAAAACTCTAACTTCCCGGCCACAAAATCATTCCACTCGGTTCGTTCAGCCGGTGTTAAACTGTGCCAAGCATCAACTGCGTTTCTCATATAAGAACGGATCAACATCTGGGGATAGGAGCGGGCATCTTTATGTTTCTCGTGAGCATAGGCCGAGTGCCCCACCATTTTCTTTTGGAAGGTTAGAGCATCTCCGATTGTTCCTTTCGCACCCAAAGAGAGGGCCGGGCCTACTACCTTAGCCATAGCGTTTTCATTATACCGCTTAGACTTCCCGAAGGTCAAGGACTAACACTTTAAGCCGCCGGAGCTTCCGGTTCAGCTTTCGCTTCTTCCTTTTCTGTCCCTTCATCCACATTCGGAGCTTCCTCTGGGATCTCAGCCTCTCCTTCTGGAGTTGCTTCTGGTTCTTCATTAGTTCCAGCTTCTGGCGTTTTAGCCTCTGGTGCTTCTTTCACCGCCCCCGGCATCGTGGCCAAGTGAAATATAGCCGATTGTATTGTCGGGAAAACAAGCGACTTGCTTCCATCTTCCTCGGTTTCCTCTCGGCCCGTCGGAATATCCTCATCATCCACCAATGGTTGGTGGTAATAAGGAACGCGCTCGTTCAAATAGGCGATTGCCTCGGCCGGGTTTGAATAATTCCGAACACTCTCAGCCGCACCTTCGCCCTCAACGATCCGTGTAGTCGGTTTACCTTCAATTTCTATTAGTTTAATACTTCTTAATTCCAATTTTTTCACCCCCTCTCATTGTAAATTCTCTAGGAATACTCTAATCTCTTTTTCCTCTTTGTCAAAATCCACTATATCACAAAATCGTTTATAGCTTTCTCCACACATTTCAATATGCCGCTTTTCCTCTGCCAGCCTCCCTATTCCCCTAATATTCTGCTCCATTGTTCCTTTGTCCAAATCAAGCCCCGTTAATCCATCCTCAAGCAATCCCCATGCCAACTTCCCCTTATAATGACTAAACCGACCAATCACCGGCCGGCCGCAAGCAAAGGCATTATGAATAATATGTCCAAAGCCATCTCCCCCCGGCTTACAATGCCAGATAAAATCAGCCCCAGCCATTGACTCCGCCAAATGCTTAGTTCCCGTAATTACCCCGTGTTCTCCCCCCGTCCCATGTTCAATAAACTCAAAGTCCGGCAGACCTGACTTGTACATTTGCCAAAGACCATAATCAGCCGTCTTACATTGCCAATTAAGATAACTCTTGATCTTCTTAGTATGTTGGGGGGGAGTGTATTTAAATACATCAAGATCAAACTCTTGATGGTAAAAAACGGCATTGACCCCACTAGGAACCGAAAACGGAGCAGTCGATGAAAGAATGTTACTAGCCAGCCCAAAATCAATCGGGAAGAACTCATTACCCATCTGATAAATCAGTTTGGCCTTGGGTTTAAAGTCCGCTATTAACTTCTGGTAAGGCAAGAGGTGCTGAGGAACCGAAGCAATAATAATATCCCAATCCATCTCAAAGAACTTATCAAAGGTAACTGCCTTTCTCTCATAACCCTCGGCCGCGTCCTGAATATAATAAATACCATCCTCAACCCACCGATTAGCATTCAAACGCGAGCGGGGGGCAAGACTGACTTGCTGAAGCCCCAAAAATTGTATCCGAGTATCAGGATGGTTGTAATATTTCCAAAAGCCCTGATCGTACCAATCCATCCCAATCGGGCCATACAAATTCCCCCCCAACCGCTTCTCAAATAAGAGCTGGAGGGAGTGAAAAAGCCCGCTATGGTGGAAATCGCAAAAGACATTCATTAAAGTGGGTAATGCTCCAAAATTCTATCCTTCATTTTCCTTATATCCTCCCTCTCAATATGGTGAACGCCGCAAGTATATTCTAACCCGTCTTGAGCTTCGTTAATACAATCTTTAGCATGGGGGAGAGCCATAAATTCTTTATCTTTCAAAAGACGACTGAAACCAATCAGTTGACGAGCAACCGCAAAGATCGCCCGCCTTCGAGTCCATTTCGGGCTGTCCTCCTCCAATCCCGGAAACAGAGTCCGCCAAATATACATCTGAGACGAGGTTGCCGCCAAATGACACCAGCCACGCTCTCCAATAAAAGTGTCAAATGCTTCTTGATAGCGGGGCTGGTCAATAACCTCATAGAAGCGGTTCAATTTAAGACGGTCAAAAATCTCAAGAGAGGCCCAACCAAAGACATCGACAGCAGTCCTTTCTGTAACATGAAGATCAACCTGATCGACATAATCCCCCGCCTTCCAAATATAAGGCCGCCAACGAACCGGCCGCCCAAAGGCCATAACTCCCGGCTGAGGCCGAACCTTCATCATATTATCCGTACCAATCACAACAAATGAAGGATGAACATTATCAGGCGGCCTCCTAGTCGAGATAGCATCGTGTATTTGTGTCCCACACCCCGAAGGGACACCCCCTACAAGATCAAATTTATCTAGTTCTACGAGACCAACATAATACTTTAACCGTTCTATATCCCACCAAAAGACGTCCGAGTCATACGAAACAGTAATCGAACCAGCCGGAACATCCCCGAACATATAATCCATCGCGTCAAAGTGAGTTACAAACCCCCCAGAGAATTTTATATCTTTCAAACTTGCGAATCCTTGCTCATACCAATGTACTTGAGGAATATCTAAAAATTTCTGGTGGAAAAAATCTCGAACTTCCTTTAACCAAACGCAGTTCGGTAGGTTCCTTCTCGCCGCTTCGCCCGCCGACCAAAAGAGAAGAACATGATCAGCAACATCCAGCACCCCTTCCTCAAGGAATTTTAAGTAATACCAAGCAACTACCGGATCAGGTTGTAAAGCAGTCAAAAAATATGTATCCATCTTAACTAACTTTCAACAGAAACCACCCTTATTAACACCAAGTAACAAACATCTTCAAACTGTATTTTCGTCTTATTTTAACCTCGGTAAAGGTTCCCGTGCGGATCTCTCCAAGGAACCTCCCCCCGAACTCGATGTTTTATGAACTGCTTATTAAAACAATGCCAACCAGTTCTCACAAATCGATCGCACAAGTTAGGACTTCCAGCACTAGGCGCACCTGAAACGGTAATATAATCAGGTTTTTCCTCATCATCTGAACCCCCATCGTTAGTTGCCGTCAATTTAACGGTATAAGTTCCCACACTTTCATACTTATGTTCCGGGCTTTGCTCCTCGGACGATCCCTCATCCCCAAAATCCCACAGCCAAGAAGTGGGATCATTAGTTGACTCATCTGTAAACTGAACCGTCAAAGGAACATTACCAGAGAGAGGACTCCCCGAAAAGGCCGCTACCGGAGGGGCCGGTGGAGCGGGCGGAACTTCTACAGAATTGTAAATTTTAACCTCATCAAAAAGCCCTGCGAGGTCCTGTGTACTCCACGCATCGAGGCCGAAATTAAACCCTTGCGCGATACCCCACGGGGTATTGCCCCCCATTGCTTCTGAATGCTTAGAGACCCCATCAACATACAAAGTCGCCGTATGGTTAGCTAAGTCCCAAACAACCGTAATCCTGTACCATGTCCCTGCCTTTATAATCCCAGCGTCGGTACTAAATTGGCCACTGTATATAGATCCCCAAATACGACCATCACTCATTACGTAGAGATAGTATGACCCCCATCCCTCAGCTGTTCTCCAGATACAATTATACGTATCGGTCAGGTCTGAAGGTTTGATATACAAATCAATCGTACAATAGGGCTTGTTTCCCGTGTCCGCCGCAACCCCAACCGGTGTGTGAAACCCATTCTGTCCGGCTGCCTTTGAGAGAGCTTTACCAACTTTCCCACCAGTTACATAAGAAATACTTCCATTTACGGTCCCGTTATAATGGTTATCCGTCTCGTCATTCAGATTGTCCTCAAACGCATAATGCGCAATTAAACTCATAATTTACACCGCTATCAAAACAAGATCCCGCCCCTAAATCTTTCCTTTCAAATAAGCAGTATGGCCAAAATCATCACTAGCTTTTTGAAACATAGTCAATCCCCGCGGAGTCGGAAAACTCATTGTCTGCAGTTCATGCTCCTTGATCAGATCCCCAATCTTTTCCCGAAAGTCCCCAAAACTTGTTGCTTCGGTTCGACCAAAAGACTCTCGAGCAAGCCCCAAATGGGGATGAAGATCATGGATCAAGATAATCCCCCCCGGAGCAATGTTCGGCCAAAACCTTCTCATCTCATTATATCGCAGGTTCGGCTCGGTATCGAGAAAAACAAGATCGAATTGAACTCCGTCCGGGTCCCACTTCTCAGCGTTATCGCAAACTAACTCAATTACATCAGTCAGATCAAGTTGCTCAAAGAGGGCTTGGGCCATCAAACAAAAAGGAGGATTGAACTCGATTGTGGTGAGATTACCAACATTGTTAGTTTTCAAAGCAAGAGCAAAATAAAGGTCAGAGATACCCAAATGAGTCCCTGTTTCGAGTATTCTTTTTGGCCTTAAAATCCTAGTCAGCGCATAGAGGAATTCACCCACCTCTACTTCTACGCCCCCAGTATTATACATCCGAAAGCCATCCGCACCCGCATACTCCGATATAACGGCAAAATCAACATCTTCCCAATTCGGTATCGGGTAGGCCTTTTCGCCCCATTCTTTGACAAAATGTTCTTTTTGCCAAAAATCTTTCGGGACATTTTCGAGAATATAATCAGTTATGGAGTATCCCATCATTTCTCCTCTTAGAGCTTCCCAAGTCTCCTAAAAAACTTCTTCCATTGCTTTTTGATCTTATCTTTACCAAAAGTTTTAATTGCCGCCTTCCGCCCACTCTCCCCAATCTGTTTAGCAAACTCTCGACTCCCCAAGCAAAACAATAGAAACTCCCTTAACTCATCTTCATTGTCTGAGACGAACCCATTAACCCCATTCTCGATCAATTCTTGAATCTCATAAGTTGATTGCCCCTCAAAAAAGCTCGCATTTCCCAATCTAGGCCCGATTGCCGCCACTGGAATACCGGTCATCCACGCCTCGATAAAGTTAAGAGTATAAGAGGCGGGGAAGGTTCCGGTGTAGAAATAGACACGGTTCCTCTGATAGCTTGCTTTCAAAGTATCATAGGAAACAAACCCCGCATTGTTTCGACCAGCCCACTCGTTCTCCGGCCCGTAGATCACCCACGGGAAACCAGTCATCAGATACTTATAAAATTCAAAGTTACAGAAGTGATCCCTCTTGGCCATTGACTGAGTAACATTCATCACCCGTGGGACATTACCAACCCAGCCCTTAAACTCCTCAGGGTCCTTATAAAACCGGATAATTGCGTCCTCACCATTGTACTGAGGAATAGTCCTCTCGCGGGGGGAATACCGAACGATCTTCAAACCTTCGGCCCTCATGGGAGCCAGTAGTTGCTCAACATCCGAAGTTGACTGTCCAATCGATCGCCAAATCACGATCTTATGTTTCATAATCTCCCAATTCTGCACGATCCACGCTGGCGTGTGCATTACAAAAATCACATCAAACAGATTAATCAGCTCTGGGAGCATCTTTTCCTTAGTACACTTTTTAGCAAGCTCTAACGCGACCGGATCTTGTTTGAGCGGAAGCGAAGAGCGTTTTCCTAAACCCGGCTTCTCAGGGTTTAAGTAGGCCCCAAAGGAGAATACATCAATCCCTAGCTCCAAAAAGAGCTTTATTTCATCATACTCAAGGATTTCGTGGCAACTTAGGTATAAGAGTTTCATTTCGTCTTAAACTTCTTCTAAACCGCCTTTTTTCCCTTAGTTTCCTCATACCCACCCACCTGCCAAATCGTGTCTTTGTCAAACATAACTTTCCCCCCCATTTTCCTAGTTACCTCAATAAAGGGTTGGTTATCAAATAAACGCCTTCTAATTGTAGCGTATGATTCCTTTGCTTCAAAGGGATCATCGGCATAAATTAAAAAAATCAATGCTTTCAATTCAAATCACCCCCTCACCCAAACTGTCTGTTGATTATCCAAAAGACAGATCCAGCCCTTCTTAGCCAGCCACCGCTTCGAGAGACCCGTTTTCCCACCCTTCGGGAGCCCATTATCATCTAGCAAAACAACTGCCTTCTTAGAGAGCTTCTTATACGCCGCCTGTAGCTCCACTAGCTGGTGTTCTTGGCAAACAGAAATAGGCCGTTCATCAAAGAGAGGGTAATCCATTGAATCGAGGTAAAGCAAATCTATCTTTCGGGGGAAATCTTGAAGAAACCCAATCGAGCCGCGGTGGACATAAGTAATATAATCAGCAAACTCTGCCGTTACCTCCCTTGACATTTCTATTGCCTGCCTTGACTTATCAACTGTCCAAATCAGCCCCCCGAAATGCTTACAAAAGTCACCAAAAAGAATCGTGCTCATCCCCGCCCCCCAATCGTCGTATTCTTTGGTTGTTCCCGTTTCAACTAGGTTTCTTCCCTTATGCTGATAAAGCCAATTCAAAGCAACCTTGAAAGTAACAAATCGACTTTTCGAATTATTTGCGTACTTCGTTCGAAACCAATCATTTTCAATATAAGTAAAATCTTCTAATTTCATAGCGTATTCCAATCAACCGGTTTCATCGAAACAAAGATCTCCACTAGCTTATCAATATCTCCCTCTCGATATTCGGCCCAATCACCTTTAACGAATCTACTTGAAAAGTCAATTGCACAGAGGCCGGCCGAGGTAAAAAGCATATTCCAAGCTCTCACATCAGAGACAAACTCTCCCGCATCAATCAATCCTTGCCAAGCAATCCGCGCTTGCTTTTGCCACCAAGCAGGTTCCGGCCAAATAGGGTTCAAATGGAGCAAAGTCCAAACATTAACCCCCGAAATATAACCCTTCTTGTTATCAATATTCCACTCCCCACCGATCTTAGAGATCCGATGGAGCTTATTCGTATTCGGACTATCCCAATAAGCCAAAAGGCCAGTTCGGTTACAAATTCCACTTCCCAAATAAAGCTTTCTTTCGTAATTACCCAAATGGGACGGAAACGTGTCTAAAACCCGAATATCCGGATAAAACCACTCTAACGCCTCATCAAACGGATCGAGTTTCTCAATCGTCCCCTGTCCACACGCTTCAATCTCTTCCCGACCGGGGACGTCCGCAATCATATTCGGAGAAAGCAACGACAAAATTTTGAGGGCTTCTAAAATCGTCCCCTCAGGAAAATGGTGAAGGACCGATAAAGCCAAGACCAAATCTATCCCTTCAACAGTTCTGTTCAATTCCCGCAAATCCTGAACATCAAGCCGCTTATTTAGCAAAACAACATTCGTCAATCCCTCAGCCCAAAGGATCTCCCTCTGTACTTCTGCCTCAGCTGTCCCGCTCTCAACCGACACAACCAAACAAGAGGGGAATTTCTTAGCAATACGAACTGTAAAATAGCCAGTCGAGGAGCCAAGATCGAGAATAACCATCCCCGGTCTAATTTCCGGTTCAATTGCCTCCCAACGAGTCTCACACTCCCTTTTTCCTTTCCAAAGCACCTCTCCCTTAACTTCAATATCTTGATAAATTTCCGGCAGATCCTCAACGAGCGGCTGGAGCCGTTCTTTTATCTCACTCACTTGTTCTCGCATATTGCCTTGATCCTCTCAATCGCCCGATCAGTAGAGATACCCCAATGCCAGTTCTTTCTGATCTCAACGGACGTCTTTAAGGCATCCTTTCGCGCCTTTTTATAATTTTCAAACACATACCTCATTTGCTTTCGGATCGAGGCCACCGAGGGGTTGAACCAATCAAACCCCGGATAATAGATCGAATCTCCTTTATCGTACGGCTCAACTTTTCCATCAATCAGAAAGACGCCCGGTTTCGGCTTCCCGTTCTTAGTCGCAAACTCAAGATGCGAAGACCAATTCGATATAATCACCGGCAATCCACAGGCCATCGCCTCAATTACCGGCAAACCAAACCCCTCTCCCCTTGAAGGCCAAACAAAAGCATGAGCGGACGTATAGAGCTGACCCAGCTCATGCTTTTCCAATTCAACATCATAGAGATAAACTGGAGCGGCCCCCCTTCGTTTATAAACACGATCCATTTCCTTTTTAATATCGTGGCCTGAATAAGAAGGCAAAACTTTAAGCATCAAGGCAACGCCCTCTCCCTTGCTAAATTCTCTCCGAAAGGCCTCGAAAAGCTCCTCAACACCTTTTCGCCTCCCCCAAGCAAAATTCGATAGAAAACGGAACTTCTCTTTTGGTAATTTCGCAAATGGAGCAATATCAGGATGAAAATAATTAGGATCAACCCCCTCCCCAATCACATAAACAGGCGTTTTAACACCAGAATTAACAAACGCCTCCTTAGAGAACTCAGAAGTGGACCAGATCTCATCCATCTCGTTAAAAGTCTGCACCCAATCGTGAGGAACGCCTGTTACTTCGGTCGTTGTGAAACCTATCTTGTATCTTCCCGAATTTTTAAGGTGGTTAGTTCCGTGGCAAAGAGTAATCTGGGGGAGCTTCATACTCATATACTGGGACCGGAGATCATCAATAAACGGGCAATCAGTTGGCGGTTCATCATCATTCGTCCCCCCAATAAACTGGTAATAGGTCCGAATTCGTTTTAGAAATAATTGCTTGATGAAGTTATATCCGTGAATATTGTATCCGCCAGCTAGCGAGGTTACCGCCTGAATACCAATTTTATATTTATAACTCTCATTTATATTTTTCGACCATTTCTTTTGAAACTTAACAAGATCTTGCTTTACAACCTTAGTAAATTCCTCAATTCCCATTTTTGGTTTATAAGCACCTTCCCAAATCACAGAAACATTACCAGCCGCAAAACACTTCGCTCCTAGCTCCTTCGCTTCCATTACATATTCCGCGTGATCAATTATATTCTCAGCAAAAAATTCGGGGGGAGGGAGCTTTTTATAAAGTTCGTCATTCATCAGGAAACAATGAAGGGGGGAAAAGCCCACTTCTCTCGTCTCCGGAAACTGTCCAATATAAAGCTGATTATCAGCCCAAGGCATCGGTAAATGAGTATAAGGCAAAAAGTCGCCCCCGTGAAAATATATTTTCTTATCGGGGGAAAAAAGGATCGGGGACAAAACAAAATCCCCGGACAGCTTATCGGCTTCATCAGCCAAAGCTTCGCCGGTTACTTTCAGGTCTTGTTTAATTTGAGGATTATAAATTAACCAATACTTATTACGAATTTTCAGATGGGTTTTAGGTTGATCCTTCATAATATTACTGCGGTGTAGCCGTTACCTGCGGCGACTCCTTAGTCTTAGTGGTGTTATCGTAGTTGTTCTCAATATACACCCTTAAGTACCGGTTGAACCCACTCTCACCGAGACCGAGAGCATAAGTATTCCACTTTAGCTTATCAGCCTCCGAGACGGTTCCAAAACGCCACTTCGACACACCGTCGGTCATGACCCCTCGGATCGCAACCTGAGCCGCAGACTTAGGGTTGTGAGGAATAACGCGCTCCCTCATATAGGCGATTCCTCGCCAGAATGAAGCAGTCAGCGTATCCGCCACAGTCCCCCGCGCTCCTAGCGACAGGAAAGGGCCTGTTACCTTGGCCATATAATTCTTTCACCTCCTTTCAAAAGGTCTAGTCAATAGAAATCTAAATCACAGCCAAAGCAAACTAATTTTTAGAGTGCTAAATTCATTTTATTTTAACAGGGCTTGTCTGTCAAGAAGTAATGTAAGAATCGATTATAACCAGACGCATGAACCGGAAAGCTCAAATGGTGATAATAATCTTTTACCCCCTGACTCATCCCTTGCCAAAGATGAACCCCCTTCGCAAACTTTGCCTTATTCGCCTCCTGAGCCGATGTTTTCGGCTGCTCCGAAATAGGGGGGCGCATGGCCACATTAACCATCCCGTGCCAAGTCCGACGCACCTGATAACACCACCCAATATGAGAATAATAGGGTGAAGTATTAAACCCTAAACCATACCGACCAATAGGATACGGCTGAACAGCGACACCTTTCTTCCCAACCCACAACCCATCACGATATTGCCGCTTTCCATACGTGTCCCCTCCAAGCCAGCCACGAGCGCGGAGCGACCAAAGAGGCATAAATATCCTAACCATCTTAAAATCATTCTATCATCAACCAAAGAATTGCTCCCAGAGATCCTTGAAATACTGACGGTATGGCCCGATGTCTTCACGCCCATCAACCACGATAGACGCTTCTTGATTCTTTTTGAAAGCGCCCATTGAAAAATTATGAGAACCTAGAACTAAAATCCGATCATCGATCAGCATCATTTTCGCATGAGTAGCCACCCCGACCTGTCCAAACTTCACCTTACAACCAGCTCTCTCCAAAAACCCAGCCGTCCGGGTGTTTATCTTTGTAATTGCGTGTCCCATCGATTCAATATTAAGAAGCACCTGAACCCGAACCCCTCGATGGGCGGCCGCACAAATAGCAAGATTCAGTTTCTGGACCCCCCCAGCCGAGGTATGCCCGTACCATTTCCACTCATACATTAAAATATCAATCGAGGTCGTTGCTTGATCAACAAGCGGGGTTATAACTTTAGGATAATCCGAACCAAGCGCAGAAGTAATTTTTGTCATAGATACTACTTACCACCCGTCAACGCCTTCATCAAGGGTCGGCATTTTTCGAGTTGCTCCTTCAAGAACTTATCACAGTCCTTACACAAAGGCAACCACCCCTCCTCTTTTGCCCTTTTTAGCCTCTTTTTACTAATCTTCTTTCCACAGTTCGCGCACAACGTCCGGACATAGAGATGGGCCGAGAGAGGATCTTCTTCTGGTTTTGGTTTCTTTTGAGCTACCATATCTCAAAGATTAAATTTCCTAACCTCAGCTAGTATTATGTCCAACATCTGTCCAATACCCATCGTCATTCAGAGCCCCAACACTATTATCGTGCAAAGTGTTTCCAACAATCACACATCCATAGCAATCTTCGTCGAAAACATTCACACCATAATCTCTATTCGACATCGAAACATTACCTGTTACCGTAGTAAGATCGCACGAATACAATCTTATCCCATCACCAACAGCTCCGTTGACCGAATTCCCCACAACCGTATAATACGGGCTTGCACTAATATAAATTCCGTGGTTTCCTGAGCCAGATACATTATTTCCAACAATGGTCCCATATTCCGACTGGTGAGCATAAATTCCATATCCTGCTGGGTCAAGAATATGATTATTAGTTACCGAAATCTCATTGGCCCCGGAACTTAGGGTAATACCATCACCACCAGAGCTAACTATTGTATTCCCCGACACAATACTGTTAATAGCGAGTGTCAAGTCAACCCCACTTGACCTTACCGTTCCGATATAATTAGCTTCGACCCTCAAATGGTCCAAATTACTACCATAAACTAAATACTCACTCCCATTGCTCACATTTCGCTGGACATGTATCCGTTTACAGTTACTTATATAAATATCTCCCCCCGCCGCTTCCTCTGAATAATAATTCTGAGAAAACTCACAATCCTCAACCGAACAATCATCCGCATACGAGAAATAAATCGCTCCCGTAGTGCCCTCATTAGAATTCTGAACCTTCAAATTTTTAATATGCATATCCCTCTTATGGTTTGCGAAAAGCCCCACCATATTTATTGAGTTTTGCTTATCGTCAAAATCGATTATACAATCAGTCCGATCCTCACCAATCAGATCAATATTATTGTAAAGGGTAATGTTCTTTGTTTGAGTATAAGTCCCCGGTTTAATATGAATCGTCCCCCCTCCCGTCTGATTAACATAGTTGATCGCATCTTGAATTTTCTCAAACTCAGCCGCTCCACCCGCATCACAAAATGCCTTAACCGTCCGGGTCGAGGGAGCCATCTTAATATTGTAAATTGTATATTGCGGGTGATCGAAAGTTGGATCATTCCGGTGAGCGTAAACCGCCTCGGCCGTCTGTCCATGAGCCGAAGGATCCTCATTATGAGAGAGAAGCTTAGCATCAATCGCCTCCATAATCCGTTCTGGGTCGCCTGTAACCCTTCCTAATGTGTACCAAGTAATAGGATCTGGCATAATAATTTCCTCTAATTCACCGATCGAGAAATCTCAAACCAATTTGTTCCATCGCTAACTAAAGCAATCACATCATCAGCCGAGGTTACGAAGTTACCAGCCAGTTTGAGGTTACTACCATCAGTAAAAGTTAGAATTGCCGCAAAAATAAGGAAAAGAACCTTTCCCGCATCAGAATCGTTAGCCTTGATACTTGTTATATTAGTAGTTCCGGTGACAGTAAAAATATTGCCTCTCCCCAGATTTAACTCGGCAGCAGAAGCTACATCTTCACCCTTTTTCCAGAGGATCGTTCCCTCAGCACTAAATCCTGAATGGGGATTACCCTGAATCATTACCTAAATATAGCACATCAAAATAAGTAGTATTATAACTTGGCGAGAAAGTCCAACCCCTCTTTCGGTAAAGCGTATCCACTTCCCATTCCTTCCCCGCTTTGAAAAGCCAACCCTCTCGAACAATATCCTCTCCGGGGGACTCATCCGCCCCCTGATAATATTTAAGATAACTCAAAACCGATTTTCCCGGATAATCATCCCTCCCATAATGTCCAAAGAGCACTTCCTGCCCCCCCGAAGGGAGATTATCGTGCCGAAAGGCCAAAGTCTTTGCTACATAGAAATAGACACGATCACCGCGAATATAACTGGTGTAAGTGTGCCAGCTTGTTGTATCGTAGTGATATTTGATATAAGTATCACCTAGTTTAAGGATAATTCCGTTCTGATAGAAAAGATAACTAACCTCCTTTGTCCCATCTCCATGCACAATACGGGCCACATACTGATCATTACCTGAATCCTTCTCAGTTCCCTCCTCAATCTTCATTCTAAACTTGACCGAAGAGCCAAGCGCATTATTAAAGCTGGGTGTCCTCAAATATTCGACCTGATTGGGGGAATCGGCCACATCCTCAAGAAACAGTTTTCTCTTATCTACATAAATTGTCGAGAGATCCCCTGTCTTAACCCACGGTTGTGCATCATTTTCTGGGAAGGTGTTCGCCTCATAGGTTACTGTCCAAGAAAGAGAATGGTCGGTAACAAGGAAGTTTGCCAGAAAAACATCCGCATCGTAAGAATCAAGGTAGAAGATAACGCGCTGGTGAAAATATTGCCTCCCATCCGTTCCATAGGTCTCAGAGACCGAGGACCAACCCACATTCCCCGCCGGAGCCGTCCAAGTATGCGTTTCAGTTTTATTCTCACCCCACTCAAAATACCAAAGGGTAATGATCGCCTTAAAAGGAGTCCCACCGGTCGGGTTTCGCTCCACCTTCTTATAATTAAATGAAAGAGTGATCTGACCCACAGGGTTAATATCATCTCTCTGTAGGCGAACGCTAACAGACCCGCCAGGGTTCTTAATTGCCAATCCGTACATCGGGAAATAAGCGGAAGGAACACGTGGGAAGGGCATCAGTTGCTTCAATCTATAAGAGCAGTCTTTAATGTAGAGTTGATAACCTGATCTTTTAACAAAAGCAGAAGCGGTCGCCCAAGCCGCTTTCTCACCAGCATCAAAATCGTTCCAAATCAGACGGAAAGTAGAAAGGAAAGTATTTGACCGATTGACTTCCTTCTTTCTCCGAGGAGAATAAGTTCCAAATGGAGTCCAAACAGGATAAATCTGGTTATCATACCAACGAATTACTTTTTCGAGGAGCGGGAGCCACGAGGGAGGAACCTTTGTAGTAACTTTAGGCATCCCCGGATGAACCGCCTCAGTCTTTTCTACATCTTGACTGAAAAAGCCACTTACCTTAGCCATAACTATCTTTATTATACCAGCAAAGAGCCACCAAAGAACCGCAAACCCTATTTAATCCAATAACCTTTTAAGATTCTTATATATTCAACAGTTACTAGCTTGTTACCGAATACACGCCCAAAGCAACGATAGATCAGAGTAAGAAAGGGACCAGCAACGGCAACAATCGGGAGGAACAGCGTGGACGATCAGAAGGAACAGCGCGGACGATAGGAAGGAGCACCATACATCACTAACCCATCACGGGCCGGCATCATCTTCAACTTCCAAAACAATTACCGCATCGGATTCGCGAATATCCTTCTGGACTTTCTCCAATTTACGGATCAGAGCCTTTGACCCAATATCAATATCTTCCATTATCTCATCAATAGCGCCATCAACAATAAAGAACTTTCCCT
>Ga0208325_1000114_pt1 | contig 22125 bp, 16 predicted proteins | sample PL_2010_330m_FD_185486 | JGI IMG/M metagenome (GOLD analysis project Ga0208325, IMG submission 185486) | Freshwater microbial communities from Powell Lake, British Columbia, Canada to study Microbial Dark Matter (Phase II) - PL_2010_330m... | ecosystem: Environmental > Aquatic > Freshwater >...
AACTTGATAACTCGCTACTTCAAGCGACGACGCCGCTCCAGTTGCATCCGTCCGGAACGTCGTAATCTCCTGGCGTCCTGCGTCGCCACGGTTATCTATATCAACGTTGTGAATCTCTCGCCGCGTAGTCAGCTTTAATTCGGGTGCGGACGGATTCGTCAAACGGTCAACGACAAACGTAACCACACTCTGCATTACGACATTACCCAGATCATCATATTCCGTAACCGCGGTCATTGTCCGGTCTATCATATTGTCAAGCGTCTCGTCTATCGTGGCATATCTCTCGGCGACGGTTTCCGTCGCATTACCGCGTCTGGCTGAGACAACATCCGCGTACGTGTTCGTCACGCGTTTATGATCAATAAGAGTATCTGTTCCGCATGCCGGATCGTTGTATGTGTCTATCACTTGCTCAAGCGCGTTGCCGTATCGATCATACTCCAGATAATCCATATCCTGCGCATTTATAAAGGCGGTAAATCCCTCATCACTATAGTTAAGTATCCTTGAGTGACTTCTCTGATCCTGAAAATCAAATGTGTCGTTCGTTACATTCTGCGCCCCGCCGGACGTGAACTCGCCTTCCGCCGTATCGTAATATTCTTTCACTACCGTCTGCTCAAGCGCATTGCCGCGAATATCAAATTGCGTCGTTGTGATTGTCTGACGGTCTATCTTGTTCGCGCACGTGATCTCGCCGGACGCGACTATAACCGCATCGGCATAACGCGTCACTATGCTCATGCCTACATCGCCGTCCGCAGAGACATTTGAATTCACTATCACCTTCGCGTCCAAAAGATCCGTCTTTGCCAAATCACTATATGTCGCTATCGTCTGACTCGCCGCCACGCCGGATGTGTGAAATCCACTTGAACGGATTTCCTGCACGTCAAGCAGGGTTACGCCATCGGCGTCATACGTTACGACCATCTGGTTCTCTACACTATGCGACAGATCATACTCACGGTTAGTTATCTCCTGATACGTTACGACCTCAAGCGATGATGCCGCGCCGGTTGAGTCCGTCCGGGATGTCGTAATCTCCTGGCGAGCCGCGTCACCGCGGTTGTCTATTTCAAAATTGTGGATCTCTCGGCGTGTCGACAGTTTTAGTTCCGGCTCGGACGGATCCTTCAAACGGTCAACGACAAACGTATCTACACTCTGAGTCACGACATTACCCAGATCGTCATATTCTGTAACCTTGGTCTTTGTTTGGTCTATCAGATTGTCTTCATCCTCTTCAAGTGTGTCGTATCTGTTTGCGACGGTTTCCGTCGCGTTACCGCGTCTGGCTGCGGGAACATCCGCATACGTGTTCGTCACGCGTTTGTGATCAACGAGAGCATCTACCTCGCATGCCGGATCGCTGTATGTATCTATCGTTTGCTCAAGCGCATTGCCGTATCGGTCATACGCCAGATAATCCATATCCTGCGCATCTATAAAGGAAGTAAATCCCTCATCACTGTAGTTAAGTATCCTTGAATGGTATCTCTGATCCTGAAAATCAAATGTGCCGTTCGTTACCGATTGCGCCTCGCCGAACGTGAACGTCGCTTCCGCCGTATCATAATATTCCTTCAATACCGTCTGCTCAAGCGCGTTGCCACGGATATCAAATTGCGTGGTTGTGATCGTCTGACGGTCTATCTCACCCGAACACGTGACCACACCGGCGCCCGCTTCAGCTATCGTCGCCTCGGCATAACGCATCACTATGCTCTTGCCTACATCGCCGTCCAAAGAAACAACCGTGTTCTCTATAACTTTCGCGTCCAATAAATCCTTCTCCTCCAAATCTTTATATGTCGCTATCGTCTGGTATTTCGCCACACCGGATGTGTAAAATCCATTTGAACGGATTTCCTGGACATCAAGCGGTGTTACACCATCTGCGTCGTCATACGTTATGACCTTCTGATTCTCTACATTGTGACGGGCGTCATATGACCGGTTAGTCATCTCCTGATAACTTGTCACTTCAAGCGACGACGCCGCACCGGTTGCGTCCGTCCGGGATATCGTGATCTCCTGATACCCCGCGTCACCGCGATTGTCTGTTTCAAAATTGTGGATCTCTCGGCGTGTCGCCAATTTTAATACAAGATTTGCCGGATTTGTCAGACGGTCTACGACATACGTGTCTACACTCTGCGTCACGACATTACCCAGATCGTCATATTCCGTAACCTTGGTCTTTGTCTGGTCTATCAAATCTATCAGATTGTCTTCATTCTCTTCCAGCGTGCCGTATCTGTTTGCGATGGTTTCCGTCGCGTTACCGCGTCTGGCTGCGGCGACATTCGCATACGTGTTCGTCACGCGTTTACGATCAACAAGTGTCGCTGTCTCGCACTCCGAATCGCTGTATGCATCTATCGTTTGCTTAAGCACGTTACCGTATCGGTCATACTCCAGATAATCCATATCCTGCGCATCTATAAAGGAAGCAAATTCCGTATCGCTGTAGTTAAGTATCCTTGAATGACTTCCGCGATCATGGAAATCAAATGTGTTGTTGGTTGTTTTCTGAGCCTCGCCGAACGTGAACTCGTCTTGCGCCTTATCGTAGAATTCTTTCAATACCGTCTGCTCCAGCGCGTTGCCACGGATATCAAATTGCGTCGTTGTGATCGTCTGCCGGTCAATCCCATTCGTATTCGCGCACGTGATTGCGCCGAATCCTCCCCCAGCCACAGTCGCATCGGCATACCGCGTCACAATGCTCGTGCCTACATCGCCGTCCGCGGAGACATGCAAGTTCACTATCTCCTTTGCATCCAAGATATCCGTCTTCTCCAGATCTTTATATGTCGCTATCGTCTGACTCATCGCCACGCCGGACGCGTAAAATCCGCTTGAACGGATCTCCTGAACGTCAAGCAGCAATCCGTCGTACGGGTCATACGTTTCAATCATCTGATTTTCAATGTTATGCCGCGAATCATATTCGCGATTGGTCATTACCTGAAATGTTATCTCGTCAAGCGTGTCCACCGCGCCTGTCTCATTCGTGCTGTATGTGGTAATCTCCTGGCGAGCGGCATCGCCGTGGTTGTCAATGTCAAAATTGTGAACCTCGCGCCGTGTCGCCTGTTTCAGCTCCGGGACCTCCGGATCCGTCAACCGATCCGTAACATAAATGTCAGTCGTCTGCCTCACGGCGTTGCCGCGCGAGTCAAACTCTTCGGTCTCCGTAATGGTCTCATCTCTCAGGTTAAGACTAATTTCCTCATAGGCCGCATACCTCTCGGTAGTTGTCAGAGTAGCGTTACCCCTCCTCCTGGCAATAACATTCGCATACTCATTCGTCACGCGTTTATGGTCAGTCAGATTGGCGACGCCGGCATCCGGATCGCTGTAAGTGTCTACTGTCTGATCAAGCACATTGCCGTAACGGCCGTATGCCAGATATTGAGTGTCCTGTCTGTCCGTAAAAACCGTAAAAGCGGCATCCGAGTATGTCCGTGTCGTGGAATGGCGTATCCTGTCAAGAAAATCAAATGTCACATCGGTCATTTGCTGGGCCTCGCCGAAAACATATAGCCCTTCTTTTTCGTCATAAAACTCACGCGATATCGTTCGTTCGCTGGCATTCCCTCGCGCGTCGAAATGGCTTGTTTGGGTAACTTCCCTATCAATCGGCGCTGCAAAAGTTATTTCGCCTGTCCCGCCTGCCGAGATCTCAGCGCTGCCGTAACGCGTCGTAGTGCTTTGCTTCACCTTTCCTGTTAACGTGATTTCGTTGTTCTCTATCACTTTTACATCAATGAGGTCAGTTTTATCCCGGTCCGCATACGTGGCCACGATTTGCTTCAGCGCCACGCCGGAAGAATGCATGCCAACCGAACGTATCTCCTGAACATCAAGAAACGTGCCCTCCTCGGCATCGTAATCATATGTCACGACCATCTGATTCGTGATATTGTGCTTGACGTCAAACGCCCGATTTGTAAGAACCTGATAAGTCGTTACCATCAGCGACGACTCGAGGCCGAACTCGTCCGTCTGCCTTGTCGTTATCTCCTGAATGGCGGCATCGCCACGATTGTCAATATCTCGATTATAAGTTTGTCTCCGCGTAGCAAGCTTTTCTTCGGGATTTTCCGGATCTGTCAATCTGTCCACGACGTATGTATCTGCCGTCTGTCTCACGGCATAACCACGCTCGTCAAAGTCAGTAGTCGCCGTGACCGTGACTATTCTGTCTATCAAATTATCAATCGTTTCTTCAAAACTGTCATATCGCCTGGCGGTGGTCTTCGTGGCGTTTCCCCTTTTTTTGGCAATAACATTCTCATACTCATTCGCCACGCGTTTGTGGTCTATAAGATTTTCTACTTCGGGCAAAGAGGAATTATAAATATCTATCGTTTGTTCCAGGGTATTGCCGTATCGGTCATACTCCAGATAATAGATGTCCTGCATTTCCGCGAATTCCGTGAAATCACGATTGTCATAACTTGTTATCGTAGAATGATATGTCCTGTCATGAAAATCATAAGTTCCGTTTACTACTCTCTGCGCCTCGCTGAACAAGAAACCCGCTTCTTTATCCGAATAGTATTCCCTCAAAATGGTTTGTTCAAGAACATTGCCGCGAATGTCAAAACTGACCGTCTCCAGTGCCTGTCTGTCTACAACTGCCGAGCAGGAAATATCTCCGCGGCCGTCTTCGCCAATTACCGCATCCAGATAACGTGTTATCGTGCTATTTGAGACCCTTCCGGTGACTGCAACCTCCAGGTTCTCCACCACCTTCACATCCAACAGTGCGTTTTTCTCTTCGTCCTTGTATGTTGCGATTATTTGTTTCATCGCGACTCCGGAAGAATGCATGCCGAACGAGCGAATCTCTTGGGTTTCAAGAAGTGTGCCTCCCTCGAAGTCATATGCGACTATCATTTGATTCGTGATATTGTGCCGCGAGTCAAAACCTCGGTTCGTAAGAATCTGATAACTAGTCTGCTCCAGAGTCGATTCGTCGCCGCTCGCATCGGTACGAGAGACGGTTATTTCTTGCCACGCGGCGTCACCACGGTTATCAACCTCATGATTGACAGTTTCCCGCGTCGTGGTTAGTTTTTGTTTCGGATCCGCCGGATCCGTTAACCGATCAGCTACATAGATATTTGTCGTAAAGCTCACCGCATAACCGCGCGCATCATATTCGTCAACGTACATTTCGGTGCGCTCTACAAAGTGATCATCGCTCTCTTCCATACTGTCGTATTTCACCGTGACAGTTTCCGTGGGATTTCCTCTTCTTTGAGCGACAACATCGTCGTATGTGTTAGTTGCGCGCGTGTGCTCAAAAAGCATCATCCCATCCTCGGCATCCGGATCGACAAGATAAGTTTCCACGGTCTGCACCAGTGTGTTTCCGTACAAATCGTATTCCAGATAATTGATGTCTTTCATGTCCGCGAATTCCGTAAATCCGGGGTCGTCATAATTTCGCACCACCGAGTGATACGTTCTGTCGTGAAAAGTGAAAGTGCCGTTTTCAATCTTCTGCGCTTCACTGAAAACAAACTCGCCGGCGGTTTCGTCGTAGTAATCCCTCAAGATCGTCTGTTCCAGGGCGTTTGACCGGAGATCAAAACGCGTTGTTTCTACCGCTTGTCGGTCAACAGGCCCTGAATAAATAATCTCTCCCGTGCCATCATCGGTTATCTCCGCGTCCGAGTAACGTATTATGACGCCTTTGCCCACATTCCCACTGGACGTGATGTCAGAATTCAGCATTACCTTAACATCAAGCAATTTTGTTTTTGCCTCATCAGAATATACAGCGACCACCTGTTTCAGCGCGATACCGGAAGAATGACGCCCGAAAGAACGGGTTTCCTGAACGTCCAGCAGGACTCCGTCTTGACTGTCAAAAGTGGTGACCATCTGGTTCTTGACACTGTGTTTTGAGTCAAATTCACGGTTACTAAAAGTCTGATAGGTTGCAACTTCAAGCGACGATTCTTCCCCGCTTGAGTCGGTACGATACAGGGTGATCTCCTGCCGCGCGGCGTCGCCGCGTTTGCTGATTTCCGCGTTATAGAGCTCCCGCCTCGTTGTAAGCTTAAGTTCCGGAGCCGAAGGATCCGTTATTCGGTCCACGACGTAAGAGTTGGTGGTCTGGCGCACGGCATAGCCAAAATCGTTAAATTCTGTCGTTGTAGTTTCTGTTCTGTCGATTTCATGCGCGTCATCCTCAACTAAAGAGTCATACCGCGTTGCCTCCGTGAAGGTCGTTACCCGCCGTCTTCTGGCAACGGTGTTGCCGTATTCGTTTATAATGCGTTTATGAAACTGGAGATTTTCTTCCGTTAATTCGGGGGCGGAATAGATGTCTGACGTCTGATCTAGAGTATTGCCATAACGGTCATATCCGTAGTAACGTGTCTCTTCCGCGTCAATAAAACTGTCAGGTTCCGCGACCGCACCATCATAGTTCATCGTGACCGCATGGCTGGCCCTGCCGTGAAAATCAAAAGAATCGCTTACAATACTCTGTGTTTCGCTAAAGATGAAATCGCCTTCGTCATAATACGCCTTGCTCGTCGTCTGCCGGAGAGCGTTACCCCGAAGATCAAATAGATCCGTCGCGATAATCTGCCTGTCCATCTCCCCGGAATAGCTAATCGCACCCGTGCCGTCACCGGAGATAGCCGCGGCATTATAACGCGTCAAGACACTTATCCCCACATCTCCGGTGAGGGATATCTCTCCGTTATTTATGACCTTGACATCCATAAGGACCTGTTTCTCCGCGTCAACATAGCTTGCTATAATCTGTTTGAAGGCGCCACCGGAAGATGAAAACCCGAAAGAGCGTATTTCCTGAATTTCTATGAGCGCGCGGTCAGAGCCGACCAACTGATCATAACTGTAAATCACTTGATTGAGAACGTTGTGGCGCGAATCAAATCTGCGGTTTTCAACAACCTGATAGTTTACCTCGCTCAGGGACTCTTCCGTTCCCGTGTAATCGGTCCGGTACGTGGCAGTCTGCTGGTTCCGCGTGTTTCCGCGCCGGTCTATACCGGAATTTTTAACCTCGCGTCGCGTGACAAGTTTCATCTCCGGATTTGCCGGATCCGTCTCCCGGTCGACCGCATAGGCCTCGGATGTCTGACTCACGGCATAACCGCGTTCATTAAACTCGGTCGTCGTCGTCACGTTTTTCTCAACAAGATGCGGCAGGGTCGCCTCAAGCGAATCGTATTTCGCTGTTTCGGTCATCGTGGCGTTGCCGCGGTTTGCGGCTGAGTGATTATCATACTCATTGCGGGTTATCTTGCGGAACAGAAGGTCTTCACTTTCCCGCCCGGAACGATCCGTCCATACCGTCTCTATCCGGCTCAACACATTTCCTTGAGCGTCAAAGACCAGGTTCTCGATCTCGCGGGTGCCATCGTATAAAACGGTCCCTTCTTCATCGGCCTTATAGCAATGGATTGTCTGCTGCGTGGCGGCGCCGGCGGAGGTGAACCCGTGATTAATCGTTTCTCTTACCTCTTCCAGTTTCTTTTCACCGCCATCCGCACACCTGTATAGCACTTTCAGTTCTTCCCGCGCACGGCCCCCAGCGGTATAATCTGTGTAGATTATATCTTCTTCCGTTGTCTGCGTTTCCACGCCGTCAGTCGTAAGATATACCTGTATTTTCTGATTCCGGATATTCTCGTTCGTGTCTTCCAGGAGAAGGCCGTTGCCCGCCAGATAAAAAAGGTCGTTACTCGTTTCTACTCTCTCCAGAAGCTCGCCATCCGGCAGGTAGTTCCGTTCCGTGACATGGGAGACATAATGAGTCCCCGGCACGGTCTCGGCATAGGCATAAATACTCTCGGACATAATGGCCCCATCCACGAAATACCGGGTGGTGTCCGTCACTCTCTCTTTGCCGGCGCGACCTTCGTACACATTCCGTTCCAGGAGAAAATCCCTGCTGTCCTGCGAAATCCCGGCGATATCATATTTTTCTGTTCCCGTCATTGCAAGTCGGTCGTTATACGAGTAATCGGTCCTTACCTGCGGAGCTCCGTCTTCGGCGTACATGCCGTAGGAGGTCGTCATCTGTTCATGTCCGGCCTCTCCGGAAAACACGGATCTTTCCTTGATTTCCCCGCTACCAGGCACGGTCACGACATCGTCGCCCAGCCCCGATACGTCATAGGTCTTTATCTCTTCGAGCTCTTCTTTTCCGTCGTCGTCCTTGACGTAGATATAATCTTTCCGTTCCCACGGTTTGGGTTTGCCGTCTTCTGAGTTGTAGTTTGAAAGCGTATACTGTATCTTTTCCTTGTCCTCTGCGCCCTTGTATACGGCTACACTTTTCAGCCGGTCTCCGTCTTCACGAAGCCAATTCTCTTCCGGTATCTGGTCAATGTCATATGTCCTTACCTCTTTAAGCTTTTCTTCGTCGCCCTTTTCCTCGTAATCATATATGCTCACGGTTCCGGGAGCGGTCTCACCATCGTCATTACTGAGATACGAATTCAAAACATGGGATACTTTTTCTTCTTCCTGTTCTCCCTTGTACACCGTTCGGCGCTCTAATCTTTCCGAGCCCAGATCCGTTTGCAAAACTTGTGAATCAAAATCTTCGGAGTCAAAGTTGACATCCAGCCCGGCCACGTTATACGTGCGGGTCTCATCCAGATTGCCCCGAGATCCAGCGTCTTCGCTGTCATAATCATAAACTGTCACTTCTGATGGCATCCCGTCCTTGTTATACCCCTTCAGAACATAGTCAATCCGTTCATCCCCCTTCTCTCCGAAATAGACGGTTCTCTGTATTATCCGGTCTTTTGTGAGAAGGTCTTCCCCTCCTGCTTTTTTATAAGACGCCGTAAACGACGCCGCGTCTTTCGGGGCTATTTTCCGCGCTTGGTTTGTCCATACGTCGGTATCCAGACCCGTTATATCGTACGAGATCCGCTCTATCATCTGTTTCCGGGCATTGCCTTTCAGGTATATATGCAGATTTATCTGCTGCGGGTTTCCGTCAGCGCCCATATTTTCCAGAGTGTAATGGATATTGCCACCGCCGGCGCTTTTCTTTCGCTTAAGGGGCATGTCGGGAACCCGTTCCCGCTCTTCCGGGGATTGCTTCTCAATACGCAGCCGCAAATCTTCTACATCCTGCTTCTGTCGGATAATTTCTTCATGTTTCATCTGTTCGCGCTGGAGATACTGCGGGGCATAAACTCCGGCCTGTTGCTGCTCCTGGCCGGACGGCAGAAGTTTCTGCAATTCGCTCTGGCGGCGGCTATAGGAAAACATGTCATAACTTCGCACTTCAAACTCATCGGCCCCCGCTCCAAGCGCTTCTTCTATTTCTTCCAAAAGAGGGGCTGCCTCTTTCGCGGCCTCTTCTGAATCCAGAACAGTCACCGTCGCCGGCGTAGCCGCATCCGGAATAACTACTCCCGATACGGCGGCAGAAGGTGAAGCCGTGTATGAAAAATCCCATGCATAGGCGATCTGCTGGAAGAAGAAAACAAACGCAACAAAAACGGATACGCCTTTCAGGCATATCCGCTTTCTGTGATTATTCTGCGCGTCCATAGGGCTCAACAATTCAGACACGGCACCGCTCTCCGGACAACGGTCGTTGGACTGTGAGCCCTTATGTTCACTATTATTAAAAAAATTTAAATGTTTCCCACTCATCATTTGAACACCGCCGACGGTTACGCGCTCTTAAATTAACTTTTGAAACCATTTACGCAACAGGCGCAAAAAAAAGAAAGCTTTCTTCGGCCTAACGCCTCAGTCGCAAACTTCTATACAAAGTATATCATAATATATATACATAGACAATTTTGAGGGCTTGCTTTTTTGAACCCTAACATAATGAGGAAAATTCGTTAAAATTATGCTATGTTTTCTGGCTTTTATATGTCTAACGGAGCATTCAGGGTCAAGGGGAAAGGTTGAAGGAAAAGGGGCGACTCGCCTGTCATTCTGAGGCCCCGCCAGGGGCCGAAGAATCTAGATCCTTCGGCTTCGCCTCAGGATGACACTCTTATTGCAGGATGACATTCTTACAGATGGGGACATGCCCCCTCCTTAATCAGAGACATGCCCCCTTCGAGAGCAGGGGATATACCTTTTGGGGACACTCGTAGGGGCGAATGATCATTCGCCCCACCCCCACGAATTCCAAAAGGAAACCGGTGGATTCCGGTCCGGGACCGGCCGGTCCCGGACCGGAATCTTTGGGGATGAAAATGGAAAGAACCGTGACATATTAGGGCAGGTTTGGAACCTGCCCCTACGGGGTTGTTTATGTTGGGCATTGAGGGCGAATGGTTATTCGCCCCTACGGATTTTACATCTTGTGAGTATATACTCAACTCTTACTTTTTGGTATATACCCTCTACCGGTTTACGCAGGTGGAGTTCTGCGGCGCAATCTCTTTGCGAGATCCATTGATCTTTTGTTTACAAAATCGCCGCCTTCAATACGGATTATTTTCGCATTTACGATGGCGTCCGCCACTTTTCTGCGAGCTTCCCGGACTATACGGCTGAACGATTGCTGCGAAATACCCATCATCTGAGCGGCGGTTTTTTGACTCATCCCCAGATAATCATGCAGCCGTATCGCCTCATATTCCTCAATGGCAACTATCACCTCTTCAGGACGGCCGGGACGGCCTCCGGGATTAAAAAGGTCTATCCGCGGCTGTTCATGAATGATCTTCTTTTTTCTGGGTCTCCCTTTTTGGGCCATGAACGCGCTCCTATCGTAATCGTGCCTTAAATTCTTTCCAGGGAAATCCGGTGCCGGGACATTCGGTCTGCGCTCCCTGCACGGCGCCATGACCAAGGACGCGTTTCGCGGGAATCCTGTAATACCCCCTAAGCCTGTTTACCAGATACACCAGAGAATCCATCTGCCGGGGCGAAACTTCGTCTCTGGAGAAATTGCCGACCAGACAAATCCCGATTGCCTTTTCATTCATTTCTCCGGCCTTGCAATGCGCGCCGTTGGTTTGATTTGTCCAGCGCGGGGAAGTCTCAATCTGGCCGTCGTCTTTGCCGCATGTGCCGTTATCAATGATAAACTGGTATCCTATGCCCTCCCATCCCCTCTTCAGGTGCGCCTTATTGAACTCCGTGGAATTCCCGCGCTCGGTCGCGCTGTGATGAATAATGATGTATTTCCATTTTTTTGAAGGATACAGCGTCACCACATGTTCTCGAGGCGCGGCAGAAGGTATATACAATCGCCTGCCTATATCCAGATCCCTTGCATTTCTGATATCATTCGCTTTTTTTATGGACTCAACATCTACTTTATACATCCGGGCAATCCGCCACAGAGTCTCCCCCGGAGCCAGAGAGTGATAAGTATCACCGCGTAAATGCTGAGGGACAAAAGTGGATACAGAGTGTTCAGGCGGAGGACCGGGTATATGGGTTATCGTGCAGGATGAAAGCACTGCCGTTGCCGCGAGGGCCGCTAAACACCGCACGAACAACATCGTCAATCCGACACCGTCCCGCATTTTTCGTCTTCTTAGTTTGAAAATCATAAGGTTACTCATAATTATAAGAACCATTGCCGAAAAAACAAGTTAAATTACAGTGAACAGTAAAATCCAAATAACAAAGCACAAAATTCAAAATAAATCCAAAATCTCAAATTCAAATAACAAAACCCTGGTTTTTCTGGTTTTGGATTTTGTCATTTGTTATTTGTGCTCATTTTGTGCTTTGAATTTTGTCATTTGACATTATTCTGTTCTACTCTCTAACAGATCACTAATCACTACTCACTGATCACTTTCTCTTTTCTATCCATACTACCAAAAGAATACCTGTTTCATAGAGCACCACCATCGGCAGAGCGAAAAGAAGCATATTCACTATGTCCTGCGTGGGGGTAATTACGGCGGCCAGAATCAGGATGGCAAGAACAGCATAATGCCGTTTTTTTCTTAAAAAGCGCGCTTTCAGCATCCCCATGTCGGCGAGGAGGCCCATGACTATCGGTATCTCAAAAACCAGTCCTCCGGCCAGAATCAGCGCCGTAAAAAAGGATATATAGTTCCCGAACGTGATCATTGCGATCGCTTTACCGGCGCCGAACCCTATAAGAAACTTAAGCGCCGCAGGCAGGGCCAGAAGGTATGAAAACATCACGCCCGCAAGAAAAAGACCCAGCGCAAACGTCAGCCACAACCCGGCCCGTATCCTCATACGCCTATTCAGAGCGGGCGCCAAAAACGCCCATGCGTGATAGAGCAGCACCGGAAAACATATGATAAGACCAAAAATAAAAGCCACCTTGACGGTGGCTGAGAACATCTCGGTAGGGCTTATAAAAATAAGTTCGTCAACAAGCCCGTAAATGGGCCTCTTAACCACGGTCATAATGGCATTGCCCCGCAGAAACCCAATCACGGACGCCGACACGAGAAACGCGAGACACCACAATATTCGTCTGCGTAATTCTTCAAGATGACCGACGATGTCCAGCGTTTCCGTTGTTTCGTCAACCGGTCTTTTTGTCATCTTTTTTTTCCAGAAACTCCTGCGTGCCCCTCTTAAATTCGCTCAAAGATTTCCCGAGCGCCCTTCCTATCTCCGGCAATTTGGCAGCCCCGAAGATGAGAAGAGCAATAACAAGTATCAGCAGTATTTCCGGTAATCCCAATCCGAACATGTTGATCCTCCGTTTATATTATAGTAATCTGTGATCTGTGAATAGTGATCTGTGAGTTCAACGACTCTCTGCTCTTTGCCTTTGGCTGTTTGCCGTTGGCCGTTCCCTACAACTCATCTGTCATTCCCGTATAAACGGGAATCCAGAATGGATCCCCATTGTCATGGGGATGACAAAGTGACCTCAGGGTCATCTAACACGAGCCATAAGCCAACATCCATGAGCTAATTCTGCCCTATACTCTCTGCTCTCTGCTGTTCGCTATCGCCCCGTCACAATACGTGCCAGCTCCTCGTAATGCGAGCTTAATATTTTATAGACCCGCGCGTATCCTAACAAAAACCCTACAGTGCTACCGATAACAACAAGTGAAACCAGAACTTTTATGCGCAGTTTTGTTGCGGGACGCATCCACAAAGGAATAAGACCGAAAGCGCCGAAACCAAGGATAGTACCGGTTATCACCCATGGGTTAAAATACCATGGCATGTCTTTCTTCGTTAAACGCTCTATCTCAAGCTGCTGGTTTTTCTTTTCCGCCATCGTACTGTCTCTGAATGTTCCTGATACACAGGGCTTGTTGGGGGGGTATATGGTATTCCGTCTTCTACCGATTGAAAAACGTCTTCAGTCTCGCCTTCTTCCTCATCTTCGTCGCATGACGATGCCTTTTCGTCACAAAGATCCTTTTCACTAAGAACACTGACCGGATCCTGTATCACCACCATTTCATCTATGATGTCGTCAATTCCAACTACATCCATTATAGTAGCCAATATTGCCCCGTGATCCTGCGCGGAATCCACCTTGCCGCTGAGAATCACCCCGGGGCCATCGACCACTTTAATCTCCATGACGGTCGTGTCCACTCCCAGATCTTTTACATACTCCAAGATAACTTCTTTGATCTCTTCATTTGATAGTCCGTTAATTTTTTCCATTGTCTGCTCCACCTCCAGTTGCACGCCTCTCACCCGCTCATGCCCTCTCTTACTGTATTATATCATATCCCCGAAAAAAGACCAATTCATGCAGCCTTCGGCTGCAGCTCTTTGCCGTTTGCCGTTAGCTCATAGCCGTTAATCCCCATTAGCCAAAAGCCATGAGCCAATAGCTATGAGCAGCGCCGAAGGCGCTACGTTATTCCCCGATTATTTTTACCAATACCCTCTTGCGGCGGCGCCCGTCAAATTCTCCGTAGAATATCTGTTCCCACGGTCCGAAATCAAGCTTCCCTTTCGTGACGGCCACTACGACTTCCCTGCCCATTATCGTTCTTTTCAAGTGGGCATCGGCATTGTCTTCACCCGTGAGATTATGATTATATTGTGATATGGGAGCATGAGGAGCAAGCCCTTCAAGCCACTTCTCAAAATCGCTGTGCAGACCGGATTCGTCATCGTTGATAAAAACCGAGGAAGTAATATGCATCGCATTGACGAGGCAAAGCCCCTCTTTTATCCCGCTTTTTCTGATCGCCTCTTCCACCTGCGGCGTCATGTTAATATAATCCCGTCGGTCCGGCGTCTTAAACCACAGCTCTTCACGATATGATTTCATGCGTTAACCCCCTATCGTAGTGAACAGTAAACAGCGATCTGTGAATAGTAAAATCCAAATGACAAAGCACAAAATCCAAAATAAATCCAAAATCTCAAATCCAAATAACAAAACCCTGTTTTTTTCTGGTTTTGGATTTTGTCATTTGTTATTTGTGCTCATTTTGTGCTTTGAATTTTGTCATTTGACATTACTCTGTTATGCGCTCTGCCTGATCACCGATCACTACTCACTGATCACTCTGTTTCTCGTTTTATCCACTCCGCATACTCGTCATTTGCATGAACAATAGGAACTGCCAAGACACACGGGCATGAATAACTGTGCAATTCTTTTACGGCCTTTTCCAGCCGGTCGAACAACGATTCCTTTGTCTTCATTATCAGAACCGCCTCGCTGTCTTCCTGCTCTTTGCCTTCCCACCGGTAAAAAGAAAAAACATTGTCAAAAACATTGGCACACGCGGCAAGTTTCAGAGAAACCATCTTTTTTCCTATTTTTATAGCTTCATCCCTGCACGAAGCGGTAACATAGACCAGGCAAAGTTTTTCCATGTTTTCCTTCCGCGCCGGCTATCGCGAAAACATATACAACGCTATCGCGGCGGCGGCATTCACATTGAGAGATTCAACGTTTTCGGAAAGCGGTATGTGAAAAAAAACGTCCGCCATACGGGAGATCTCGCTGGAGACCCCTTGGCCTTCACTTCCGAAAACAAGGACCAAATGACCGATGGCATTCTTAAATTCGCGGATATCCCGGCTATTGCGTCCTGGAGGGCAGCTGACAAGAAGACGATACTCTTTATTTTTAACAAGTTCTTTTAATTCATCCGTGTCATATGTCCGCACCGGAATGTCAAGCACCGTCCCGCTTGATGCCCTGACAACCTTCGGGCTGAACACATCCGCTGTCTCACCCGAAAGCATTACCGCGTGAGCCCCGAAGGCCGCGGCTGTCCTGATTATGGCGCCAAGGTTTCCGGGATCCTGTATTCCGTCACAAAGAACTGAAATCGTTTTTTTACCGCGTTCGGCAGGTCGCGAAAAACGTTCGGGCTTTGCGACTGTTGCCAGTATCCCTTGATGCTGACGAAGAGAAGACAATTTTTCAAACTCAGCGTCGCTTGCCGTGAAAACCGGTATTTTTTTATGGGAAATTTTCTGCAAAAATTCACTGTTTTCTTTTCTCGCGGCAAAATCAGAGGACATCACTACCGAATCCACAGCGACTCCGCCGCGAATCACGTCATGGACAATTTTTGCGCCCTCAACCACAAAGAGCCCTTCAGCGTCACGAGTCCGCCCGTCACGCATGAGGTCGCGTATTCGCTTTAACCGCTCTTTAGTCGCTTTAGTCATTTCATCTCCATGTTATCTGCAGCGTGAAAATAACCAAGATACAAGTTACAAGATACAAACAATATTCAAATCACAATAATCAAACAACTGTTTTTCCTGTTTGGTTATTCGAATTTGGTCATTGATTATTGTTTGGTTATTGTTTCTTGTGTCTTGTATCTTTTGTGCATTTTGCTATTTTCTCTCCACCCCTGCGCCGTGCTCCCGATGCCTATTAATCTCGTAACAAAACAGCGTTGCCGCAACGGCAACATTATATGACAAGGAAGCTCCGCGCATTGCGAGAGACGCAGAGCTATCCAGCTGCTTTTGAAGTCCCGGACGTATCCCCCCGCCCTCAGCCCCGACTACAACAGCAAGCGGAAAGTTCAAATCCGTTCCGGAGATATCGTTCGCATCCCCGGCAACCGCGCCGATTATCCAGATGCCTTCTTTCTTCGCCTTTCTGATCTTTTCGGAAATATTCGGGACATGCGCTATCCTGATATGATTTTCGCCGCCGTTTGCTACACGCAGAACTGTTTCATTCACATGGACGGATCCATGTTCCGATATGACGATTGAAAAACCGCCCAGGCAGGCTATGTTTCTGATGACCGCGCCCAAGTTCTGGGGGTCGGTTACACCGTCCAGAAAGATGGGGACCTCTTTTCCGTCAAGACATGCCGAAAGGATCTCCGAAAAAGGCGTATATTTGAATTCTTCCACCTCAGCCATGACGCCTTGAGTATGCACTTTTCCGCATTCTCGTATAAGCCAGGCCTTATCTACTGATTCGAAAACAAGACCGCGATCAGCCGCTTCCCGCACTATTGCGGAAAGATCCGTTCGTTTCTGTAGATATAACCGCTGTATTGTCTCCGGAGCGGTTTTTATACGCTCCAAGATGGGATTCTTTCCGTACAATCTCATAAACTTCTTCCCTGCAACACTGAGCGCACTGAAACTTTTGAGAACACTGAGATCAGTGTTCTCTGTGTTGCAGGTGCCCTCTGCTCTCTTCAGTGTCCTCTGTGTTGCATTGTTACGCGGCCAGAGCAAGCAGCACTCCGAAAGAAAGAGCCACACCGCCCAGCACGTACATATCCCGAGCGGATCTCGTCTCAGCCCAATCCAGCATCTTAGTTACAACCTCTTTCTTGACCAGAAACCCGGCAATGCCCCCAAGAACCGTCAATCCTCCAATAACAAGAACGATCCAGGAAATACGGCACCTAAAAGAAGCAACTACAAGTAATACACCCAGCAATGCTTTGGCGCCGCTTGCAATGTAGATCCTTTCCTTCTTCTCCTTCGCATATTCAATAATTTTCTTGAAAATGCCCGGTCTCAAAACTATGAGACATCCGTAAACTATCAGCACAATTGATAACACTTTTACCAGCAAAACCATCTCTTCCTCCTTTATTTTATTGTGAACAGTAAATAGTGAAATCCAAATGACAAAGCACAAAATCCAAAATAAATCCAAAATCTCAAATCCAAATAACAAAACCCTGGTTTTGGATTTTGTCATTAATTTATTTGTGCTTATTTTGTGCTTTGGATTTTGTCATTTGACATTACTCTGCTCTATGCACTTACCCATCTATCTATCCAGCAACCCTTTTATGAGGTTGACTACCTTTTCCGTGTCGCTCTGAACGGCTTTAGTGCCGGCTTGAGCGGCTCCTTCCGGGTTGCTCATGTTCTCCAGCACCTGGGAAACTTTATCTACTACCGCGAACTGTATCGCTTTTTTTACCTGAGGTCCAAGATAAAACCGGGGGTTTTCCATGGGCCCTTTGATCTTAAAATCAAATACCACCTCATCCGGCGACGACTGAAGGTATGTAATCACATCTGGAAGAATGAGCTCCGTCCAGCCCCTCATTGACAGCATCCCGCCGTCTCCTTCTTTCATGGCGAACCGCAGTCCCCGTATAACCAGCGTATTCATAGAACCAATATTGTTGTTATCAAAATTAAAAATAAGCGACCCTGAGAACCTGCCGTTTGTAATCACTATCGGAGAATACTCATCATAATACGGTTTAAACAGAGTAATATCCACGTTGTCCGCTTTATACGTGTTTGACATCGTCAATGTCTCGGCCGCCGGATCAAGCGAGATCTCCCAACCGATTCTCTGAGATACATCGCCGTTAACAAACCCTTCGCCCCGGCTCGCAACCCATGTCACTTTCTCAAAATTTTCACTCAGTTTTATGGTCAAGGTACCGGCCAGACGTTCAAAGGTTAGTTTATAAGGGCGTTGCGACACGAGTCCGTCTCGAAAAACTACCGCCCCGTTACGAATTTCAATGACATCCGGCAAACTGATAAAATCGGATATGCTCTTTTTCTTGTCGCTGCGCCCGGCGATGCCCTTGGCGGCAGCTGCCAAACCTCCGCCTATCGCGCCGGTAGCAGAAATTTTCTTACGAGCCATTACCGTGCTCATTTCGTTGACGTTCATATGCCCGTCCGCACGCCGTTCAATGTTTATAATCGGCATCACCGCGGCAATCCGCGTGATTTCTATACCGTTTAATATATTGTTCCCTTTTAGACGGTACTTGCAGGAAAGTTCCTCTATCCCGGCGAGAAATTTTGATTCAAACCCTTTCGGGCCTTCAACGGTAAGCCCTTTTGCCTTTAAAGTTCCTGCTTCCGGATCAAGCGTGAGTTCTTTGATCTTCACATACGGAGGCAGATTCTCTCTGATAATTGACTCCGCGGAGAACTTAACAATCTTAAACCGGTTATAATAGATGAACCCTCCGGCAATAAGAATCAGCACCAATAAAACTAAACCCACTTTTTTCATATAATTCTCCGTTTTATCGCCATGCGCCCTCAATGACAGCGCCGCACGCGCGGCATTTGCCTTCATCAAAATTTTCCCTGTTTATCTTTCCGCTGAAAGACGTCCGGTCTATCAGAACCTTTCCACAGGCGTAACAGTTCGTCTCCCCGCCGCCGGGGACATTCCCGGGATAAACATACTTGAGCCCTTCCGCCTTGCCTATCTCAACAGCTTTTTCTATTGTCTCAAGCGGCGTGGGGCCGCTACTAGTATACCTGTAGTCAGGATGAAAACGGCTTACATGCCAAGGAATCTCTTTTCCCGTCCTCGCCAGAAATACGGCAATACCCCTTAATTCTTCGTCGGTGTCATTCACTCCCGGGATAACCAGAGTGGTAACTTCCACCCATATCCCGGCATCCTTCATGTTCTTGATAGAATCCAGCACGGGTTGAAGGCGCCCCTTGCATAATTTTTTGTATGTATCATCTTTGAAAAATTTAAGGTCCACGTTAGCCGCGTCCAGATAAGGCCTGATCTTATCTATTGCCTCTTTAGTCATGAACCCATTCGTCACAAAACAATTTTTAAGCCCTTTTGCGCGCGCGATGCGAGCGGTATCATGCGCATATTCAAAAAATACGGTCGGCTCTGTATAAGTATACGCTATGCTTTTTGATCCGCTGCGTTCCGCTTCGTCTACTATCGCTTCCGGCGACATTTCATGCCCTTTTTCCGACAGCGCGCGGAAAAATCCATCGCCGCTTTTTTCTGATGAGACCTGCGAGATTGCCCAGTTCTGACAAAAAGAACATCGGAAATTGCATCCAACCGTTGCTATGGAATAAGCGCTTGATCCAGGCAAAAAATGATATAAAGGTTTTTTTTCAATCGGGTCCGTATTTTCGGCAACGGTCCGTCCGTACACATGCGTGTAAAGTTTTCCGAGAGAATTCTGTCTCACTCTGCAAAAACCGAAATCGCCCTCTTTTATCTCGCAGCGATGGGCGCAAAGCCCGCAGCGCACTCTGCCTTCATCCAGCTTTTCCCACAGCATTGCCTCCACACGCGTCAAACGACCCCCTCTGTCGGATCATCGTTTCCGACCTGCGAAAGAACACCGCCTTCTTCGGAAGAGGCGTCTTCGCGGGATATTTCAAGCTTCAGCACGGAATCCAGATTTTTCTTGAACCTCTGTATCTGTCCTTCTCCGGCGCCATAAACTCTGGCGGCTTTCTCTATGGACTTCCCGATATTCTCAAAATTATTGTAGAAAAAACCGAAATCCCTTTCAAGCCCTGAAAGCATCGACTGCAGCTTCCGGGCTTCTTTCGCGATTTCAATATTTCTTATCCCGAGTAGTATCACATGCAGGAACGCATAAAAGGTGTTGGGGCTTACCGGAATTACCTTGCGAGAGGTCGCATACTCATATATCTGACATATATCGCCCACGTGATTCTTTTCAGCTATCGTTTCGTAATAAATAGATTCCGACGGGATAAAAAGAAGAGCAAACTCAGTGGTCCCTTTCTCGGGTTTGATATACTTGTCTTTTATGGAATTGATTTGAATCTTTAGGGTTTTTTCATAATCGGACCAGTACTTTTTCTTTTCCTCGGGCGAGGTAGCCGCAAGATATTTCTGATAATCCTCCTTCGGGAACTTGGAATCTATCGGAACGACCACATCCTTGTACTTCACAACCGCGTCAACCCTTTCCCCTCCCTCAATCTCATACTGCCGTTCCCACATTCCTTTTTTCGGCAAAACGCGGTCCAGCATCTCCTCCAGAATGGTTTCTCCGTAATCTCCCCTGAGTTTCGGGGACTGTAGAAGATATTCTAGAGATTGGCCGAGTTGCTGCGCTTTCTCCTGCTGTTTGACCAGGCTGTTCACTATACCATTCATGTTATTAATATGTTCCAGTGTTTTTATCGCGTTGCCGGAGAGAAAATCTTTGGACCGTTCCACCTCTTCCCGTGTTTTATCCATGGTCTGGCGGATATTCTCGGAAAAACCATTAAGCTTTTCGCTGAGAACGGCTTCCATTCGTTCGTTTCCGCGGCCGGAACGGGATTTTAATATCTGATATGCCATGAGCGCGACAAGAGTGAATAAAAGCAAAATTGTGAGTATTTCCATGTTATCCTCTCTCTCTCCGCGGAATCGCGCGGCAGGCATCGCGGGCCAGTTCCGCGAAGGTGGGATGCGCGTGTACCGCCTTTCCGACGTCTTCGGCGGAAAGGCCCGCTCTTTTTGCAACAACAAATTCATTGATTAATTCCGAGGCTTCATGCCCGACGATGTGGACTCCCAGAAGTTTCCCGGTTTTTTTATCCGCAAGCACTTTTACTAATCCTTCCGTTTCCCCGCAGCTCACGGCTCTACCATTGGCCTTAAAAAATGATTTTCCGACCGTAAATTGCACGCCCTTTTCCTTTAACTTTTCCTCGGACATTCCGACACTCGCCGCCTGAATACTGCCGTAGACAGCATGCGGAACAGAGGTATAATCAATCGGCTCAGGAACGCCGCCCGCAACGTCCGCGGCTGCCGTCTCTCCCTCTGCGGAAGCAAGGTGCGCCAGCATGGGCGTATTCACCACATCACCTGCCGCGTAGATATTTCGGACACTCGTTCTCATGGCCGCGTTTACCGGGATAAATCCCCCGCTGTCGGTCTCGATTCCCGCTTCTTCAAGCCCCAACTCAGATGTGGCAGGATTACGCCCGATACACACCAAAACAGGGCCGTTTTCTTCGGCTATGTTCTTTTCTTCTATACTTCCGGAAGTGTTAATGTTTATACCTTTTTTCTTAAGCGCTGCTTCGAGATATCCCGAAATTTCCCTGTCAAACTCCGGAAGGATAGAATCTTTTGCCTCAACCACAGACACTTTCGTTCCTATTGTATTAAAAAAAGACGCAAATTCCACCCCGATAGATCCGCCGCCGACGATAAGCATCTCTTCAGGTACCTTGCTCAGGCGAATGGCGTCGGAAGAACTTATCACGCGTTCCGAGTCAAAAGGAGCGAATGGCAGGGATTTAGGAATAGAACCCGTCGCAATAAGTATCTTTTCGGCTTTTATCTCAACCGATTTACCTTCCGGGCCGCATACGCGAACGGTGCGGTCATTAACGAAACGTGCCGTTCCTCCGATGAAATCTATTCCGTTCTTTTTGAACAGGAACAAAAGCCCTTTATGCAGTTGACTGACAGCCGCTCTGCTTTTTTCAACAAACGCGGACATGTTGGCGCGGCCGCGAAATGTCCCGAGTCCGCACAGCCCGGCGTTATTCCGAACCGCGTCATAGATCTTCGCGCTGTTGTATAGTGACTTCGCGGGGATACACCCTTCATTGAGACACACCCCTCCCGGCAGATGCGGATATCTTTCAACAATGGCGGTCTTCAAGCCAAGCCGTGATGCCTTCACAGCTGAAGCATAACCCGCAGGGCCGCTCCCTATCACAAGATAATCATATTTATTTTTCATTATAATACACGGCTATTTTACAGCAAAACCCGTCATTTGAACACGCAAAACTCTTAATGGCGCTTTACTCGGGTAATACGTGACAAGACCGGAGGGTATGCTTTCTACCAGGGCCCCTCCGCCCGGTGTGGATCCTCCCTGTACGAAAGCATACCCTCCGGCCTTACGCATAATGACCGCTCGTGGGGAGTAGATCCTTCGCTTCGCTCAGAAAGTAGGTCACCTTTAA
>Ga0208325_1000115_pt1 | contig 21845 bp, 12 predicted proteins | sample PL_2010_330m_FD_185486 | JGI IMG/M metagenome (GOLD analysis project Ga0208325, IMG submission 185486) | Freshwater microbial communities from Powell Lake, British Columbia, Canada to study Microbial Dark Matter (Phase II) - PL_2010_330m... | ecosystem: Environmental > Aquatic > Freshwater >...
AAATATGGAAGAAGGCGGCAGGGCTTACCTCGCTTCCGAGGTACCGGGTGTAATTTTACAAATATTGTATCACTTGGGGGTTGAGGAACCCGGCGCCGAAGCGAAAGCGCCGGCGTCGGACGCGGCCCAAGCGGCGCGGGTCATTGACGAAGAAGGGATTTCGATGGCAATCAAAGCGGTGGAAGCAAATAAATTACGTAATGCTATCCTCTTGGAAGTTGCCCTTGAGGTGGAGGGGGCTTTGGCTCGCGCGAAGATAGAAGGCCAAAAACACTACTTGGTTGATATAAACAGGGCGTTGGCCATTAAAGGATTGGAACCTCAAGCGCGCGCCGCGTTGGAAGGCATGGAGATGGGGATAAGGGCGCGGGCAACCGACGGAGCCAACTATGAATGCACATTCAGTTGCTACCCGCATTACACTGAAAATGCGGTATACGTTTTCGTTAAAGAGACGGACTTCAGCAGAGTAAGAAATGCCGCAGATGCCGCGAAAAGCGGTAAATCGGTTACGGTAATGCTTCCCGTCTCACAGGCGTCGGCTATAGAACGCCTCAAAGCTTTACCCATGGATAGAATTCCGCGCGGCAACGTAGTGATTGTCCACAACGACCAAAGCTTAAGCGGTGAGCTGGCGTCTGACTTTAAAATACAAAGTTTTACTACCACTGAGGTGGACCTGCAGGATAGATTTAAAGCGATAGTAGAAAGCCTCGACCCATCGCGCGATTTGGTCATCGCGGTAGTAAACAGCGAGATAGACGGATACGCTTTAGCCGAACAATACCCCGATCTTCGTTTTGTGCTGATTACAGAAATATCCATTGCGGAACGGCCCGCACTTACGAACATTAGGCTTACAGCGACCAGTCAAGCTGCGTTTGGCCAGCGCGCTGAATTCGTACGCCACATTGGTGATATACTGAACTCTGAAGCGCTACCGGACGAAGACGCTCCAGCCGCGGCAGGGGAATTTGGAAGCGGCGAGAACGAGGTTGATATTCAATTTTTAAAGATTGTGGAAAATAGTCATTTCGCGAAACAAGAATACGCACAGGTAGAATCACTTGTAAACAATGCGATCAGGCTGCTAAGGGAAGTTGACATCGATAGGAAAGACGCATCCGGTTTCCCGATAGCGGATATGGTTAACCAGGTCACGGTTGCGATAAAGGTATTAAGACGCTTGGAGAAAGAAGCGTCCGGGTTATTCAGCGATGACATGAAAACGCTTCTGGCGTGCCTCGAACACGACATAAACGGCCAAAATTTAAAGACGTTATTACGATCGGTTATGCAGGAACTGAGGGACGCGGCCATAGTTATATTATCGGACAAAGAAGTGCGGGAGCTCGGCGGATTCGCGCTAACGACAGTTGGCGACAACGCGATTGGCATAAATATCATGAATCCGATTACCGGCGAAGAAGGCCTTGCGTTTGTACTTCAAAAACGTGACACTGATGCGGAGCTCTTTCATGTTTCCGTGCTTTTCGAAGATTCCGAAGATGCTATTGACATGGCGACAGAAAACAGAAATCAGATTGTGAATATCGCCGCGGACGTATTGGGTCGTTTAAAACAGCGCTCGTTATGGCAGGTGTGGCTGGATGCTGTCCGTGCCGCCACGGCCGCAGCGGAAGCGCCGGCGTCGGACGCGGTCCAAGCGGCGACAGCGGAACCTGTTCCGAAACGGCAAGTAGATGTTTTTTTCGTAAGAAATGTCATACTCGCCCCAACCCAAGATGGGGTAAATAGGTTAGCTGACACCGTGGCCGACAACAACGCAGATACGGTGTTAAGGCGGGAATGCGCCACTGCGTTAAAACGTATAGCAAGATACTGCGCTTCAGCAATCACAGAACACGCAGTAGGCAGGTTAACCAATACCCTAATCGAAAGTAACGCAAACATGGATTTAAGATATTTATGCGCCGGTGCGTTACGAAGTATATCAACATATGCCTCTTCAAAAATGACAAAACGCGCTATAGATAGCTTAGCCGACACCTTAGCCGACAGCACTTTGGATACGGAATTAAGAAATGTATGTGCCGGTGCGTTATGGAATTTCTGTTTAGAAATCACAGAAAACGCCATAATTAAATTAGTGGATACCTTAGCCGACAAAAAAACGGATCCGAAGTTAAGACAGACATGCGCCTATGCGTTAGAAAAAGCATCGGAAAATGCCCATTTAAAAATAACAGAAGGCGCCATAACTAAATTAGCAGCTATCTCAACCGACAACACCGCGAATGCGGTGTTAAAGGAAACGTGCGTCCGTACGTTAAAAGCAATATCGAAAAATGTCCTTTCAGAAATCGCAGCCTACGCAAACAAAATAGCAAACAGACAAGAGACAACTAATTTCCTTGGAAAAGAAATTTCGTGCGAGCGCCTTATCAAGGTCATTAATACTATTTGGGCAGGCGTTTCTTCTAGAGAAGGAATGCATTCTTGGCCCGTAACGCTATATACGCAAGAAACGACTGTTCCCGCGATTAATCAGGGCCTGGCGCTTGATATTGAATTTGTCGCCGGAAAAATGGCGGATGCGGTCGGCGGGCTTTATGTTACAGGTGGCCCTGCCGCGGAAAATAGTTATGTCGTAAAACTGCGCCGCAAAGTTTTTACGTGGATTACTAGAGGCGAAGACCGCAAACAGGCAGATATGAAGGCGTGGCTTGTTCAGACGAGCCGAGAATTGGCAAAAAAGTATGCCTGGCTTGGTGATAAGTTAACGCCTTTAAGGCAAATAGTTATTGCATCCATAAAAGATGCCTTCTCGGACCCATCGGAAGATAAAGTAAAAAAGTTAGTGGATACCCTGGCCGACAACGACGCAGATATGGTGTTAAGGCTGGAATGCGCAAAGGCGTTAAAAAATATATCAGAATACAACCATTCAAAAATCACAGCCTACGCCATAAATAGTTTGGCGCGTACATTGGCCGATAACGACGCAGATATGAGGTTAAAATGGGCATGTTCCTTTGTGTTATGCAAGATAGCAAAATACGCCCCTTCAGAAATCACGGAACACACCGTAGATAAATTAGCCGATACCTTCTCCAACGACACCGTAGATATAGAATTAAGAAAACAATGTGCCCTGACGTTGTGTAATGTCCCTTCAAAAATAACAGAATACGCCGTAGAGAAATTAGTGGATGTCGCAGTCGACACTAACGTGGAATTTTGGTTAAGGCGGGATTGCGCCGATGTGTTATTCCTGATATCAAAAGAAGCCCCTTCAGCAATCACAGAAGACGTCGTGGGCAGATTGTTCCATTTTGCAGCCAACAATAACGCAAATGTGCAATTAAGAAATACATGCATAGACGTATTAAGACGCCTGCAGGTTATAAGCTCCGAGAATTTGAAAGCTTTGTTGAAGCCGGCCGTGCAGGAACTGAGGGACGCGGCCATAGTCATATTGTCGGACAAAGAGGTGCAGAAGCTCGGCGCTGTTGCGGAAGTGATCAACGCAAACACGATTGTCATAACAATCCCTGATCCTATTACAACAGGAGGACGGCATAGATTCTTCCTTACAAACGTCATCGGGAATTCAGAACCTTATGCTGTTGAATCGATATATTTAGCGCCCAACGAAACTTTTACAAACATAACAAGTGCAAACTCCGGGGAAGCGCTCAAGCGTGCCGCCGCGTTCGAATTAGCCAGTTTAAAGGAACGTGCGTCATGGCAGCGGTGGCTGGATGCTGTCCGGCCCACTACGAAAGAGGCTCTTAGTTTTGATCAACAAATTGCGGTAGCGAAGAGATTTCTAAGAGATAATAATATCGCGGAAGAGCGTTTAACCGTTGATAAAACGCGCCAAACATTAGAATTATATCTTGGCGGCATCGTTAGAGTCTCCGACATAAACGCCCTGCGGGGCCTTACAAGCCTCACCGTACTAAATCTTAGCGACACCCGAGTCTCCGACATAAGCGCCCTGCGAGGCCTTGTAAACCTTACCATGCTGGACCTTAGCAGTACCAGAGTCTTCGACATAGGCGCACTGCGGGGCCTTACGAATCTCACTGGATTACATCTTTTCGGCTGTACCCGAGTCTACGACATAAGCGCCCTGGGGGGCCTTGCAAACCTTGCCATACTAAATCTTGGCAAGACCAGAGTCTCCGACATAAGCACCCTGCGGGGCCTTACAAACCTCACCAAATTATGTCTTACCGCCAATACGAAAATCAGTGACGAACAGATATGGGATTTCTTGCGCTGGCATCCTAATCGTAAAAATCTCACCGTGATAAACAGTGAAGGGGTTGAGATGCGGCTTGGCAATATTTCATCGAAAGCGCCGGCCGCAGCCCAAGCGGCAAAAGCGACAGGAAAAACAAGTAGCGCCTTGGACCGCTCGTACGTCGAAGTCCTTACCATATACGCAATACAAATAGGTCTGGACGTCGGGCCGGATTCGAAGGAAGAGCTTACAGCTGACGAACAAAAGGAGGTATGGGAGGCGGTAAACACGCTTCATGCCTCAGAGCAGAAAATGGAGGTTTTATTCGCGCAAAGATTCAGGCTAACAAAGGATACGCAAGAAGCCATAAAGAATATGGATGGAAATCGCGAGAAGAATTTCGTTGACCCCAGGAAATATTCCGATATCAAACACCTCGAGAAACTTCTCGAACTAGCCGCTGGTACAGACGACGGTGTAAAAAGAATAGTTATAACTGAAAATGGGGACAAAGAGGCACTTAGGAGTCTCGTGGGCAGGAGGCCGGGACTTTTTAAGAATGTGCGGTTAATCAATTTCACGCTTCCGGATAACTACGATGGGCTAGACACGGACGGCAGGACCTACTATCAGGCGAAAATATTCATGATAGCGATACTCGCCCGGCTTCTTAACGGAAACGATACACCCATGATAGAGGCGGTCCTAAAGGGCATGCTCCAGTCGAGCCTTGGCATGGACGGGAAGAATCTCGAAGATTTTATGAACGAGTTGGGAAGACCCGACACCGGGAAGAATCTGACTGACAAAGAACTGAAAGAACTGACGAATAGAATGCTCTATTTTCTGAAGAACGCGGTGAGCTTAGTAGAGAAATGCGCCAAGGAGTTTTTCTTAAAGCTTGAATTCTATACATACGCGTAACGCCTGATTCTAACCCTGTTAATTTAAAGGTCGGCGCTCGCTCGCTTCTCGTCCTGCATAAGACGCCAATAACACAAATCCCTGCCATTTAGCAGGGATTTGTGTTATTGGCGCGCCCGGCAGGACTTGAACCTGCAACCTAGTGGTTCGAAGCCACCCACTCTATCCAGTTGAGCTACGGGCGCATATATGTTAGTACACTAAAATTTTACCGGGGCCCCACCCCGTTTTGGTTCTCCCGCCATATCGTCAAAAATTGTCGTTATGGCGGGATTAAATTCGCAATATGATTTATGTCGTTTATTTAAAACTCCATAAATCATTTGCTCATTTAAGAAGCCACCCACTCTATCCAGTTGAGCTACGGGCGCATTTTATAGGGATTTCAATATATCACATAATGCCTCTTGAGGCAATATCTAATAAAAAAACCGCCGCCGAACTTGGTCCGGAGGCGGTTTTTGTTGCTACAGTGGTATTCCGCTATTTCTTCTTTGCCCTTTCGTCTTTTTTTGCCTTGAGCCCGGCCTTGCGCTTCGCCTTTTTTCTTTCACGTTCGTCCTTCTTTTTCTTAAGACGCGCGTCCCTTTTGGCTTTTTTCCCGGCGCGCGCTTTCTTATCCGCTTCGATACGCGCGTTTCTTTCGGCGCGTTTTTTGGCCAGCCCTTCTTTTCTGCTTTGCCTTGCCGCTAAATTTTCAGCTTTGGTCTCCTTGGCCTTTTTCAGCTTCTTCGGCCTGCTCTCATGCTTGGCCTTGCGCTCCGATTTCTTCGCTTCGCGCTTTGCCTGGTTTTCGGCTTTTTTGCCGGCCCTTCGCTCGGCCCTTGCCTCTTTCTTTGCTTTGAGATCGGCTTGTTTCCGGGTTTTGGAGAGTTTTTCTTTGGCGAAGGTGACGTCGGTGGCCGTGAAGGATAATGCTATGATAAAGATAAATACGCTTAACAGGAATCTCTTCATATCGCCTCCTTTTGGCCTTATATCGGAATATATGGAACTACTATGAAACTGACACAATCTTACCCTATAATCCTGCCTTTGTCAAGCGAAGCCAAGGGTAGAACTAATAGCGGATGAAGAAGTCGACGAAGGGATTATCGGCTTCCTTTTTAAGTTTTTTGTAGTGGTAGCTCATCATCGCAAGGGATATCCCTATCATTATTAAAAACGCCGCCACTATTATTGAGAGAAGCGCCGGATACGCCGCTATGAGAATGCCGACAATGACAAAAATTATGCCTATGGCCATTTTTTTTTCTCCTTTATAACGTTTTCAATCACTCCCCCGCCCAACACCGTATCGCCGGCATAGAAGACGACCGACTGGCCCGGGGTTATCGCTTCCTGCGGTTTTTCGAAAATTACCCTGAGTTTATTTTGATCCCGAAAGATACTGCATTTTGCCTCTTTATGGGCATACCTTATTCTTGCAAAAGCTTTTTCCGGAAGCCGGCCGGCCAGTTCGTTCGTCTCGCCCGCCACAAGACCGCGGGCCTTCAGCTCTTTTCTCTCCCCGATGACCACCCGGTTCTTTTCCGTATTCACGCCGAGAACGTAAAGCGGGCGGCTATAGGCAATACCGAGGCCGCCCCTTTGCCCGATAGTATAAAAAAACGCCCCCTTGTGCTCTCCCATAACATCTCCCCTTAAATTCAAAACGGGCCCGCGCCGGGGGTTGTTTATTCTTTTCGAGAGAAATCCGCGGAAGTTTCCTTCGGGAACAAAACATACGTCCTGGCTCTCGGGCTTATCGGCGGCGGGGAGCCCGGCTGATTTTGCGATTTCACGCACCTCGGGCTTTGTAAGGCCGCTTAAAGGAAAAAGAATAAACTGAAGTGACTTTTTTTTTATTGCATAAAGAAAATAGGACTGGTCTTTCTTTCTGTCTTTCGCTTTTTTTAAGCGGTAATTTTTTTTATTTTTTTCTATACCGGCGTAATGGCCGGTCGCGAGAAAATCGAAGCCGAGTCCAAGCGCCTTTTCAAGCAGAATTCCGAATTTGAGGCTTCTGTTGCAGTCGACGCACGGGTTTGGCGTCCTGCCGTTCGCGTATTCCGAAACAAACCTTTCGACCACCCTTTTCTCGAGCTCTTCGGAAAAGTCCATTACATAATGCGGCAGTTTAAGTTTAACGCAAACTTTTTTGGCGTACCGCGCCGCCTGCCGGCCGCAGCGCGCGGACCTTCCGGAGTTTATATCCTTTACGCCGAGGCACATCGTAACCCCTGTTACGTCGAAACCGTTCTTTTTCAAAAGATACGCCGCGACAGACGAATCCACGCCGCCTGACATCGCCACTAAAACTTTTTTTGCCAAACAACCCTCTTTAACCACCGCGGTTTCTTTATCAACCGCGGCGGTTTTTAATTACGATTTTCCTCGCTACGTCCGCCGCCTTGCGGCCGGAAAGAAACATCCCTCCGAAAATTGCGCCCATGCGCGGGGACCCGAAAACGGTATTCGCGGCCATGCCGCAAACAACAAGGCCCGGGTATATTTCTCTCGTATTATCTATGATCTCTTTTTCGCCCACTTCGGCCCACATGGACTTCTCGCCGATTACGCCGCCGGTATCGGTTATGAGTTCACGGCCTATTTTCTGCTCTACGATTCTCGATACTTCGCTATCGTGCCCGGTGGCGTCAATAACCACTTTTGCCCTTACAGCCAAAGGATCAACGTGCAATTTAGACCAGCTCACCGCGCTCCAGTTAAGCACCACCCCCGCAATACGGTCCTTCCTCATAACCAAATCCTCCACATTAATGAGGTTGAAAATCTTCACGCCTTTTTTCAGCGTCCTGGAGCACACCGTCGAGATTGCCTCGAGCGAATCCACAACATAAAGTTTGTCCCTGTATTTCTTATATCCTATGCCGAATTCCTCAAGCAAAGGCTTTGCCTCTTTCTGGAATACTATCCGATTAAACATCATGCCGCCGCCCGGCAGTCCGCCTCCCACGCGGAGGTGCCTTTCAAACATCGCGACTTTAAGCTTATGCTTCGCCATGTAATAGGCCGCGATAAGGCCCGAGGGCCCGGCACCCGCAATCGCAACGTCAACGTTCAGTGAATCAAGAAAATCTTTTGTGAAACTTTCCGTTATCGCCCGGGATATAAGCGTCTCGTCCATTTAATTGGCCTCCTTCACCAAATAGATAAATATCGTTCGCCCGTGTCAGGTAAAATCACGACTATGAGTTTTCCCTTATTTTCTTTGCGTTTAGCCGCCTCTATGCCCGTCCAAAGAGCCGCGCCGCCTGATATACCGGTCAATATTCCCTCTTCTCTGCCGAGTTTTTTGGCCGACCGTAACGCGTCCTCGTCGGACACCCGTATAACCTCGTCGATCAAATCACGCTTTAAGACATCAGGAATAAAACCGGCGCCGATTCCCTGAATCTTGTGCGAACCGGGCTTCCCCCCTGAAAGGACGGCTGAATTTTCCGGCTCGACCGCGATCGCCTTAAAGCCGGGTTTTCTCTTTTTCATGACTTCGGCCACGCCCGTAATCGTTCCGCCCGTTCCCACGCTGGAAATTAAAATATCCGCTCCTCCGTCCGTATCTCGCCATATTTCTTCCGCGGTCGTCTTTCTGTGCGCTTGCGGGTTCGCCGGATTTTTGAACTGCTGCGGCATAAACCCGTCCCCTGTATTCTTCAGAAGTTCCCGCGCTTTCTCTATGGCGCCCTTCATCCCTTTTTCAGCAGGCGTAATGACCACCTCGGCGCCGAGAAACGATAAAAGCTTTCTTCGTTCCACGGACATGCTTTCCGGCATGGTAAGGATCAACCGGTACCCCCTCTCGGCCGCAACGAGCGCAAGGGCAATTCCAGTATTGCCGCTCGTCGGCTCGATGATTACGCCGCCTTTTTTAAGAAGCCCTTTTTTCTCCGCGTCTTCTACCATCGCGAGGCCGATCCTGTCCTTTACGCTTCCGCCGGGGTTAAAAAATTCCAGCTTGGCGGCAAGATCCGCTTCGAGGCCGGCGCCTATTTTTCTCAGCCACACCAGCGGCGTATTTCCTATTAGTTTAGTAATATCGTTGGCTATTCGCATGGTTTATGCTCCGTACAAACAAGTATTCTAACAGGGAGTATAGTTGAGGTCAAGGCTTATGTTAGTTAATTTAGGCAGGTTTTTTATTTTTCAGCACGCTTATAAACGCGCCTACTATTTCGGGGTCGAATTGCTTTTTCCGGTTTTCCTTCAGTTCCGAAAGCGCCTTCGGGGTTTCCATCTTCGGCCGGTATGCCCTGTCGGAGGTCATCGCATCAAAGGCATCGGCGCACCCGATAATGCGGCCCAGAATGGGAATATCTTTGCCTTTCAGGCCCTCGGGGTAGCCTTTCCCGTCATACCTTTCATGGTGGTGCCTTATGGCGGGCATGCCGTTTTCCAGGAATTTAAGGTTCGAGAGTATCTCCACGCCCCTTGCCGGGTGAAGCTGTATTTCGGCTTTTTCCGCGGCAGTTAAGGCGCCTCGCTTGTTCAGTATCAAATCGGAAACGGCGATTTTTCCTATATCATGGAGCCTGCCGCAATAGGCAAGCATCACCTTGTCGTCCTTCGGAAGGCCTATGCGCTCGGCTATATTCATGGCGAACTTGGTAACCTTTTCCGAGTGGCCGTGCGTGTACCGGTCGCGTGCCTCCACGGCCGAAACGAGCGACTTTATAGTATTCAGGTATGAGAGGAAGATCTTCTTATGCGCTTTTATATTGTCCACCAGTATGGCGATATGATTGGCGAAGTTCATAAGAAGCCTGCAGTCGCTTTGTGTAAATGCGCTTATTTTTTTGTCATAAACCGTTAAAGTCCCGAGTAAAACTTTTTTTAAAACGATGGGGACGCTGACTAACGAATGAAGGCCTTCGTTTTTAATAAATTCGGGGAATTTCGCGTCACGCCGGCTAAGCATATCCTTCACCACAAGGGGTTTTTTGTTCGAGGCTACGCTGCCCGTTAGGCCCTCACCGATTTCCAAGACGGTTTTACTCAGGTATCCTTTGCTTAATCCCTTATTCGCCCTGCTGATTAAAATTTTACCGGAGGTGTCAACGAGCCTTAAGTTGCATATCTCCGCGCCGACCAGCGTAGGCGCTATTTCAGCCGACTGCCTGAGAACCTTATCCAGCGATGATTCTTCGGAACATGTAAACTGCCTGTCAAGCTCGGTTATTGAGCTTATCTCTTTTGAAACCGCATGTAATTTCTTTCTGATTTTGCCTTCTGTCTCTATTTCGCCGGTTACGTTTTCTACGTGTTCCAGAACCTGGACTATGTCGCCTTTACTGTTCCTTATGGGCGTGGCGGTAAGCTTGAAATGTCCTGTTTTCGGGCCATCTTCGGTATTAACGCGTATATTTCTCCGTAAGCCCACGCACTTATCTAATCCATAGCTGAAAACCTTTGCCGTAGGGCACCCGAAACATATTCTTTTTCTTTTTTCGTAGATTTCGTAGCAATGCCGGCCTTTCAGTTCATGCAGGGGCCCGAACCAGTCCTGTATGAACTTGTTCGCCCATACAATTTTGAAATCCCTGTCAAGTATGGAAAGGCCTGCAGATAATGAGTTGGTTATGGCTGTGGAGTCGCATGAATAGCTTGCGGGAAGCGGGAAGTGCGGGCTTTTTCTTTTTATGAACACTACGCTCACCACCTAACATTTCGAAATACCAAGCGCGCAGAGAAAAAAACAAAACATTCGCCTCAAAGCGTATGTTTTGTTTATTGAAAGATAAAGCCAGTGTACTTTTAAGTATACACTGTAAAAAGGCAAAAGTCAATGGGCGCAGAGAGCTATTACATTTCTTTTACATTATGCGACGAAAAGAAGCTTTGTTGAGAAATTAGGGTCGCTTGTGAGGTTTACGCCAAGCTGCCTTAAGCCGGCTTCGTCGCCGGGCCCCGGCATGTGCGTTGTGTGCACCTCGCAGCGCTGGAGCTCTTTAAGCTTCTCTATGGCAAGCTTTGCGGTAGGGTTTGTGGCGGCGCCTATGCTGAGGGCGATCAGCGTCTCTTCCAGATCGAGACTCACGGTTTTAGCGCCCGAGATATTCCTCTTCAGGGCCCCTATTGACTCTATTATACCCGGCGGCAAGAGGTGGATTTTATCGGGTATTTTCGCCAGCTGTTTTATGGCGTTTAGAACAAGGCTTGAGGGCGCGTGCATGAGCGGGGAATTTTTTCCCGTAACAATCTCGCCATTCCTAAGCTCCACGGCTGAACCGCAGAAAATGCCTTCGTTTCCCTTTTTCTTGCGCATGGCTTCCGAGGCGGCTTTCCTCGCCGGTTCCACGACGCGCCTTTGTTCGGGAATGGCGCCGGCCTCCGCCATGATGGTTTTGGAGCGCTGAACGGTCCCCTTATCCGTCAGGCCCATCGCGTATTCGCAGGTATACCTGAAAAATCTTCTTATGATTTCTTGTCTCGCGGCTTCTTTCGCGGCGGCGTCGTCTACAATTCCGAAACCGGCGCGGTTCACGCCCATATCCGTAGGGGACTTGTATATTGATTCGGCCCCGGTTATCTTCTCCAGTATCCTTTTAAGAAGCGGAAATGCCTCCACGTCACGGTTGTAATTGATAGCTGTTTTCTTATAGGAGTCCAGATGAAAAGGGTCGGCGAGGTTAAAGTCCCTGAGATCAGCCGTGGCCGCCTCATAGGCGATATTTACGGGGTGCTTTAAAGGAATATTCCAAATGGGAAAAGTTTCAAATTTGGCGTAGCCGGCCCTTACGCCTCTTTTGTACTCGTGGTATAATTGAGAAAGACACGTGGCGAGTTTTCCGCTTCCGGGACCCGGGCCCGTAATAACTACCAAGGGCTTTTTTGTTTTGATATAGCTGTTGGCGCCGTAGCCCTTGTCGCTCACTATCAAATCCACATCCATGGGATATCCTTTTGTAAAGCGATGGGTGTAGACTTTTATATTTCTCCGCTCCAGCTTATTTTTGAACATCTTAGCGGCCGGCTGGTTCAGAAAGCGGGTTATAACTACCGCCGTCACGTCAATGCCCCAGCCCCTTAGGTCATCAATCAGCTTAAGGGCGTCAACATCATAGGTAATGCCGAAATCAGCCCTCATTTTCTTTCTTTCGATGTCACCCGCATAAATGCAGAGTATGATATCGGCCTTGTCTTTTAGTTTTTTCAAAAGGCGCATCTTTACGTTCGGGTCAAAGCCGGGCAATACCCTTGAGGCGTGATAGTCAAAGACGATTTTACCCCCAAACTCAAGGTAGAGTTTATTGTTGAACTTCTTGGCCCTCTCGAGAATGGCCCCGGTCTGTTCTTTCAGGTATTTTTCGTTATCGAACGTCACTTTTTTTTTCATATCTTCACTTTTTAACTTTATAGTCTGCGGGGTTTCTTCGCCCTGTCATTCTGAGGCGCCCTACACCCCTGTCATTCTGAGGCGCCCTGAAAGGCCGACGAAGAATCTTTACGTTAAGATCCTTCGTCGGCCCTTCGGGCCTCCTCAGGATGACAGTTGGGCAACGAACTTCTACTCGAGTCTGCGGGGGATCGCGTTTCTCCAGGTATCGCTAAGTTCCCCGAGCGGCAAATCAAGAACCGCCTTTTCCCCGTCCCTGACGGTAAGCTTTGTTCCGCCGGTATTGCCCAGCACTTGAAACTCGACCGAGTGTTTCTTCGCTATTTTCTTAAGTCTGTCCAGATTATCCCCGCTGAGAGAAACAACTATTCTGGAAGGCGCTTCGCCGAAAAGAATTCCGTCCATTCTCGCGCTGCTTCCTTTCGCGGCGTCGAGTGTTATGACAGCGCCCAGCATTTTTTTGGAATTTGTAATACATGACTCGGCCAGCGCCACGGCGAGCCCGCCTTCTGAACAGTCGTGGGCCGACTTAATTATGCCGGACTCAATCGCTTCAAGGCACGCCTCCTGCAAGCCCTTCTCCTTCTTGATGTTTATCGAGGGATTTCCTTTTTTCTGCTTGTGGATCAAGTACAGGTATTCACTGCCCGAAAGATCGGCTCTATTCTCGCCTAAGAGGACTATCACGTCTTTCTCATCCTTAAAATCCTGGGTAACGTATTTATCCGCGTCATTTATCACGCCCACCATGCCTACCATCGGGGTCGGGTCCACGGCGCCTTTGGGGTTTTCATTGTAAAAGCTCGCGTTGCCGCTTATAACGGGCGTGTTTAAAACGGAACACGCCTCGGAAAGGCCCTCAATGCAGCTTTTGAACTGCCAGTAATTTCCCGGCTTCATGGGATTGCCGAAATTCAGGCCGTCCGTAATGGCAAGGGGCCTTCCGCCCGAGCAGACTACGTTCCTGGCGGCCTCGGCCACGGCCATCATGGCCCCATTATGCGGATTCAGGTAGCAGAACCTGCCGCTGCAATCCACGCTTATGGCAAGCGCTTTTTTCGTGCCTTTAACTTTTATTATCGCGGCGTCGCTCCCGGCGTTTACTATCACCGTGTCTTTGTCGGCGGCGGTGAATTTCCCGTAAGCGGATTCCTTGCTCGCGATAGTAGGAGAATCCAGGAGTTTAAGGAGCACCTTGTTTAAATCTCCGGGCATTTTTACCGTCGAGGCATCCAGCTTCCGCGACTCTTTAAGGTATGCCGGCTCCTTCGCTTCCCTGTCATACAAAGGGGCGTGTTTTGTAAGGGCGTCGGCCGGGATTTCACACACCACGCGGCCATTTTCTTTAACCCTCATTATTTTGTCATCCGTAACTTTTCCTATTTTAAGGGCGTTTATGTTCCATTTTTTGAGCACCTCGAGAGCTTCTTTTTCTTTGCCGCTTTTCAAAATAGCGAGCATCCTCTCCTGTGACTCGGACAATAAAATCTCGTACGGCGTCATATTTTTCTCTCTCTGGGGAATCAGCGAAACGTCTATCTCTATGCCGGTTCCGCTTCTCGATGCCGTTTCGCACGAAGAGCACGTAAGTCCGGCCGCCCCCATGTCCTGCATGCCGACAACGAGCCCCTTCTCTATCAGTTCGAGGCAGGCTTCCCTTAGGCGCTTTCCAAGCTCGGCATCGCCTATGGCGACCGCGTTCTTGGAGGAGGAAGATTCCTCCGTTATCTCCTGCGAAGCAAAGCTCGCTCCGCCCACGCCGTCCCTTCCGGTATCCCCTCCTATATAGTAGACCGGGTTTCCCACGCCGTAAGCAGCGCCCCTTACGATATCTTTATGTTTCACTACGCCCACAACGAAAGCGTTAACCAGCGGATTACCTTCGTAGCTCTCATCAAAATAGGTGTCGCCTCCGACCGCGTTAACTTCCGCCGTATTGGCATAATGAGCGAGGCCCCTTATTACCTCTTTAAATAAAAATTTAACTTTTTCATTATCCAGGCTTCCAAAGCGAAGCGCCCCCAGGCCCGCGACAGGCCTTGCGCCCGTGGTGAATATGTCTCTCAAGCATCCCCCTATGCCGGTAGCCGAGGCCTCAAAGGGCTCCACGGCCGAGGGGTGGTTGTGGGATTCTATTTTAAACGCGACGGCCATACCGTCGCCTATGTCAACAATACCGGAATTTTCCTCCCCGGCGCCCACCAGGACCTGCTTTCCTTTTGTAGGAAATAGTTTAAAAAGTTTTCTTGAATTCTTGTAGCTGCAGTGTTCGGACCACATCGCGGAAAACACGCCGAGCTCCGTAAAATTCGGTCCGCGGCCCAAGAGTTCCTTTATTTTGCCGAATTCCTCTTCCGTAAGCCCCATCTCCATGGCAAGCCCCACATCAACCTTAACCTCTGTCTTCATCATGATGTTCTCCCTTTTTTTATTTGCCGGTAAAAGACATTTTATAATAGTCCTGCAGCGATTTCGGCACAATTTTGGATTTCAACGCACATTCGATACCCTCTATGCTTGCTTCAGCGGCCGTAAGCGAAGTAATGTAGGGGATCTTGTGCTGTATAGCTTTTATGCGTATGTAACTGTCGTCATACTTTGAGCTGCGGCCCACGGGCGTGTTGATAATAAGATTTATCTCCCCGTTTTTGATCGCGTCGGCAATATTGGGCCTGCCCTCATGCACTTTATTTATTCCGGTGCTTTCTATTCCTTTTTTTTCCAGGAAACGGCCGGTACCCTCGGTGGTAATAATATTGAACTTGAGTTTTTTGAGGCGTTCGGCGATCGGCACGAGGCATTTCTTGTCTTTATCGGCTACCGTCAGCAGGACGCTTCCCTTTAAAGGTAATTTCGTGCCGGCGGCTTCCTGCGCTTTATAGTACGCCATGCCGAAGGTATCGGCGATACCCATGACCTCTCCGGTTGCCCTCATTTCGGGGCCGAGCACCGGGTCAACCTCCGGAAACATGTTAAACGGGAAAACAGCCTCCTTGACGCCGACGTAAGGTATTTTTTTTGCCTTCAGCTCGGGAAATTCGATAATTTTTTTGCCGAGCATAAGCTGCGTGGCTATCCCGGCTACCGGAATATCCATAATTTTGGAAACAAGCGGAACCGTACGCGAGGCGCGGGGATTGGCTTCGAGAATATAAACCTTATCGTCGCATATCGCGTATTGTATGTTCATCAGGCCGACGACTTTCAGTTCTTTAGCGATTTCGGCCGTATATTTTTCTATCGTCTTTATATGCTTTTCCTTAATGGTTCTTTTCGGAATGGCGCAGGCGCTGTCGCCCGAATGGACGCCGGCGAATTCGATATGTTCCATTACGGCGGCAACAAAGGCGTCTTCACCGTCGGAAAGGGCGTCGACTTCCACCTCAAGGGCCTCTTCGAGAAACCTGTCTATAAGCATCGGGTGCGCGGGGCTTACTTCTATCGCCTTCTCGGCGTAGTCTCTCAATCTTCCCTCATCATACACGATTTCCATGCCGCGTCCGCCCAGAACGTAAGAAGGCCTTACCATGAGCGGGTATCCTATTTTGTCCGCGATTTTGAGCGCCTCCTTTAACGAACGCCCTGCTCCGCTTTCCGGCTGCGGGATGCCGAGTTTTATCATCTTCTCGCGAAAACGCTCCCTGTCTTCGGCAAGATGAATGCTCTCCGGGCTTGTCCCGAGAATTTTTACGCCGTTATCTTTTAATTCCTGCGCTATGTTAAGAGGGGTCTGGCCCCCGAACTGAACAATAACGCCAATTGGTTTTTCTTTTTCGTAAATCGAGAGAACATCTTCTACTGTTAATGGCTCGAAATAAAGCTTATTCGAGGTATCGTAATCCGTTGAAACTGTTTCGGGGTTACAGTTAATCATGATCGACTCATACCCCTCATCGCGCAAAGTAAACGCGGCGTGTACACAGGTATAATCAAATTCGATCCCCTGGCCGATCCTGTTGGGGCCGCCGCCTAAAATCATGATTTTCTTATTGGACGATACGGGAACGGAATCCTCCGCGTTGTAAGTAGAATAGTAATAAGCCGCGTTTTCCACGCCGCTTACGGGAACTGCTTCAAATTTTTCGGTTTTTCCGAGAACAATCCGCCTTTCCCTTACAATCTTTTCTTTCGCATTAAAGAGCCCGGCAAGGTACTTATCGGAAAAACCCCACTCCTTGGCTTTTATAAGTTTTTTATCGGGAAGTTTCTTCCACTCGTATTTAAGCATCTCCTCTTCAAACTCAACAAGCTCCTTCATCTCTTTTATAAACCGCCGCCCTATATAGGTAAGTTGGTAAAGTTCTTCAACAGTTATGCCTTTTCGCAGCGCCTCATACATGAGGAATATGCGCTCGCTCGAAGGTTGAGCGAGTTTTGCTTTAAGTTTTTCAAGATCCAGTTCTTTGAAGTTTTTTGCTCCTCCCGGGCCGTATCTTTTTATTTCGAGGGAGCGTATCGCTTTCTGAAACGCTTCCTTGAACGTCTTCCCTATCGCCATTACCTCGCCTACAGCCTTCATCTGGGTGCCGAGGATATCTTGCGCGCGCGGAAATTTCTCAAAAGCCCAGCGTGCGAATTTAATAACAACGTATTCACCCCAGGGAGCGTACTTCTCAAGCGTCCCCTTTCTCCAGTAGGGAATCTCATCCATTGTCAGGCCCGCCGCAAGCTTCGTGGATATGCGCGCGATCGGAAAACCGGTCGCCTTGGACGCAAGCGCCGAAGACCTGGAGGTTCTGGGGTTGATTTCTATAACTACCAGTCTATCGTCCTTCAGGTTATGCGCAAACTGGATGTTTGTGCCGCCCACAACGCCGATGGCATCAACAATCTTATAGGATAGTTCCTGCATACGTTTTTGTAGTTTCTCCGGAACGGTAAGCATTGGCGCTGTGCAGGCGCTGTCTCCCGTATGAACGCCCATGGCATCGATGTTCTCTATAAAACAGACAGTGATTTTTTGATTCTTTTCATCCCTTACGACTTCAAGCTCCAGCTCTTCCCATCCAATAACGGATTCCTCGACCAAAACCTGATGCACGATACTTGCGGCGAGGCCCCGGCTTACAATAGTCCTGAGTTCCTCTACGTTATAGGCAATCCCGCCGCCGGTGCCGCCCATGGTGTAAGCGGGCCTTAAAACAACCGGATAACCAAGCTCCTCGGCTATTTTTTCGGCTTCCTCAACCGAATGTGACGGTTCGGATTTTGGCATCGCTATTTTGAGCTTATTCATCGTCTCCTTGAAAGCAATTCTGTCTTCACCGCGTTCTATGGCGTCAATCTTGACACCGATAACCTCAACATTGTATTTCTTCAGGACACCCTTTTTGTGAAGCTGCGAAGAGAGGTTAAGGCCCGTCTGCCCTCCGAGGTTGGAAAGAAGTCCGTCAGGGCGTTCTTTTTCTATGATTTTCTCCAGGCTCTCTACGGTAAGCGGCTCTATATATGTCTTATGGGCCATGCCGGGGTCCGTCATTATTGTGGCAGGATTTGAATTAACCAGCACCACTTCATATCCCTCCTCCTTCAGCGCCTTACATGCCTGCGTGCCGGAATAATCGAACTCGCATGCCTGGCCTATGATTATAGGGCCCGAGCCTATTATCAGTATCTTATGAATGTCTTTTCTTTTTGGCATTATCTTTCCGTAATGTTTTTTTTTATCTCATGGGAAAGTATGATGGCTTCGGCTATTTCTTTCATGTGCACGCGTTTGTCCATGCTGGATCTTCTTATCAGACTGTAAGCCTCTTCTTCCGTCAAATGCTGGTCCTTCATTAACAGGCCCTTTGCTTTCTCGATTTTTTTCCTCGCCTCCAGCTCTTCCTGGACAACTTTTGTCTTCACAAGAAGTTCCGTATTCTCGATTGCCACGGCGGCCTGGTTGGCTATGGCGCTTAAAAGGGTTGTATCGCTTTTTGTAAATTTATACTCCGTCGTGGTGTAACAATTGATAACGCCTATCACCCTTTTTTTTATCATCATGGGCACGCTCAGCATGGAAACCAGGTTTTCTTTTTTCGCCAGCTTTTTCTCTTTATAAACGGGGTCGCTTAGAACATTTTGAATAAAAACAGGGTTTTTCTCTTTCGCCACCAATCCTACAACGCCTTCCCCTATTTTCAGGCTTCTTTCTTTCAAATATTCTTTGCTCATAGCCTGCGTTGCCCTTATCGTAAGTTCACCCGTTTTTTCGTCAAGAACCCATAGCGAACATATTTTCGCCTTCATCGTGTTCGCCGTTAATGTAACGATGAGTTTAAGCAAATCCCCGAGATAGAGATCGGAAGTTATCGCCCTGCTTATCCTGCTTAATGTATCGATGTATGTTTTATAGGAGGGTTGTTTTCTGGACATGTCTGTCATACTGCGCTACACTAGACCCTGATCCAGCATCGCATCAGCAACCTTTACGAATCCTCCGATATTCGCCCCTTTTGCGTAGTTGATAAACTTGCCTTCTTTACCGTATTTAACACAGATATTGTGTATCTCTATCATAATCCCGCGCAGTTTACTATCTACTTCCTCCCGGGTCCAGGACAGCCTCTGGCTGTTCTGGGACATTTCAAGGCCCGATACGGCAACGCCTCCCGCGTTCGCGGCCTTGCCGGGACCGTAGAGGATTTTGGCCTTTTGGAATACTTCGATGGCCTCCGGCGTGGTGGGCATGTTAGCGCCTTCCGAAACGCAAATGCAGCCGTTCTTTACGAGGGCTTTTGCGTCTTTTTCATGTATTTCGTTCTGGGTGGCGGAAGGAAACGCTATATTGCATTTAACCTCCCACGGCCACCTGCCTTTAGCTGAATCGAAATATTCACAGCCGTATTCTTTCGCGTATTCCTTTATGCGGCCTCGCTTTACATTCTTAAGTTCCTTTACAAATTCGAGTTTTTCGTTGTCCAGGCCATGCTTGTCGTATACATATCCATCGGAATCGGAAAGCGTAACAGCCTTGGCTCCCAATTCCAGGAGTTTCTCTACGGCATGCTGCGCTACATTGCCAGAACCGGAAACAGCGCAAACTTTACCCTCCATGGATTCATTCCTTGTTTTTAACATTTCCTGGGCAAAATAGACCGCGCCGTACCCGGTTGCCTCCGGCCTTATGAGACTGCCGCCCCAGGTAATTCCTTTGCCGGTAAGCACACCGGTAAATTCATTGCGAATTCTTTTGTACTGTCCGAAAAGAAATCCTATTTCACGGCCGCCTACGCCTATGTCGCCGGCCGGCACGTCCGTGTCGGGACCTATGTACCTCGATAGTTCCGTCATGAAGCTTTGGCAGAATTTCATTACTTCGTCGTCGGATTTCTTTTTGGGGTCGAAATCCGAACCGCCCTTTCCCCCGCCCATCGGAAGCGCAGTCAGGCTGTTTTTAAACACCTGTTCGAAAGCGAGAAATTTTAAAATTCCCAGATTAACCGTAGGATGAAAACGCAAACCCCCTTTGTAGGGGCCTATGGCGCTGTTCATTTCTATGCGGTATCCGCGGTTTATGTGAATTCCCCCTTTATCGTCCATCCACGGAACCCTGAACATTATCACCCTTTCGGGTTCCGTGATCCTTTCCAGGATTTTGGCTTTCAGGTATTTCGGATTTTTTTCCAGAAACGGCATTATTGACTCCGCCACCTCGCTGACCGCCTGGTGGAATTCCCTCTCGCCGGGATTTCTTTTGGCAACCCTCTCCATGAAATCTTTGAGTTTTTTCGGCATCCATGCCTCCTGTGATTTATTTACAGTATTGCCAGATATTTAGCCAACTCATACTCGGTAACCTGTTTTCTGTATTCGTTCCATTCATCCTTTTTATTGCGGATAAAATACTCAAACACCTTATCGCCAAGCGCCTTTCTGACAAGAGCGCTCTTTTCCGTTATTTTTATCGCCTCGAACATATCATCGGGCAATGATTCTATGTTTTTTTTCCTGCGCTCCTGCTCCGTCATTTCGTATATGTTCCCGGTAATCTGCGGCGGTAAAGCATACTTCTTTTTTACGCCTTCAAGCCCCGCGGCAAGCATTACCGAAAATGCCAAATATGGATTGCATGCCGGATCGGGATTACGCAGTTCAACCCTTGTGGCTTTTTCCTTGCCCGGCTTGTACATCGGCACCCTTACGAGCGCCGAGCGATTCCTCTGTGCCCAAGAGACATAAACCGGAGCCTCGTAACCCGGCACCAGTCTTTTGTAGGAATTTACCCACTGGCAGCATACGGAACAGTATTCCCTGGCGTACTTCAGGAGCCCGGCAATAAAATATTTTGCCGTCTTTGAAAGGTGCGCTTTATCTTTCCGGTCGAAAAAGGCGTTTGATTTCCCCTTAAATAAGGACATGTGCGTATGCATGCCGCTCCCGTTTATGCCGTAGACAGGCTTCGGCATGAATGTGGCATAAAGATTGTTATTCATGGCCACTTCTTTTACGGTCATGCGGTATGTCATTACGTTATCAGCCATGGTCAAAGCATCCTTGTAGCGAAGGTCTATCTCGTGCTGGGAGCTGGCAACTTCATGGTGCCAGTATTCCACTTCTATGCCCATTTTTTCGAGCATGAGAACGGTTTTGCGCCTTAAATCCTGCCCTATGTCCATCGGCGTCAGGTCAAAATACCCTCCCCTGTCCAGTATTTCGGTGCCGCCCTGGTTGCGGAAATAAAAATACTCGAGTTCCGGACCTACATTAAAGGTAAATCCCATTTTTTTCGCTTCCGCGAGATTTCGTTTCAGGACGTATCTCGGGTCCCCGCTAAAAGGGCGTCCGTCGGTCTCAAGGACATCGCAAAAGATCCTGGCAACCGGCTTGTCATCCTTGATCCAGGGTATGATCTGGAAGGTGTCGGGATCGGGCTTCACAATCATGTCGGACTCTTCGATGCGCGAAAAGCCCTCTATTGATGAGCCATCGAAGCCCATTCCTTCTTTTAAAGCGCCCGGTAATTCCTCCGAAGGCATGTCAAAACTCTTCAAAAAGCCCAGGACATCGGTAAACCAGAGCCGCACAAACCCTATCTTCTTTCCTTTGACGATTTTTAAAATATCCTGTTTTGTCATAGTTTTTTTCTCCTTTGCCGCCATATTATAGCACTATTCGGCGCTTTCGGAAAGATATTTAATTATCGCCGCGGAGGCCTTTTTGGCCATTCCCATCGCCTCGATGACGGTTCCTTCTCCGCCCACAATGTCGCCGCCGGCATAGACCCGCCTCATCGAGGTTTCCATGGTTTCGGGGTTTACCAGGACATCCCCCCATTTATCGATATTTATTTCCGGCGTAGCCTTTGTGAGCACTCTGTTTGCCCCAAGTCCTACGGCGACAACCGCGACATCGCAGGCCCTCTCAAAGGTGCTGCCCTCGACCGGG
>Ga0208325_1000118_pt1 | contig 21440 bp, 32 predicted proteins | sample PL_2010_330m_FD_185486 | JGI IMG/M metagenome (GOLD analysis project Ga0208325, IMG submission 185486) | Freshwater microbial communities from Powell Lake, British Columbia, Canada to study Microbial Dark Matter (Phase II) - PL_2010_330m... | ecosystem: Environmental > Aquatic > Freshwater >...
GAGTAATATTATCATTGTAATGGACCAGTCCTTTACTGATCACACGGTCACCTGGGTTTGCCTCGGATTCGAATATGCCGAGTGCTTTGTCGGGGTCATAGTACTGCGACTTCTCTTCTGCCGACAACAAGTTGTAATCCCATTCTGGAATCAATTTGCCTTCTTCGTTATGATAATACGTAAACTCACGGACACCAGGAGCCGTCATGTCAGTCCACACCACAGCAGGAATACCCTCGAACTGTGGCGGACCGGGAGGCAACGCTTCAACCACCACAGAAGGACCTTCTGTTGTGCGTAGTTCGGGTGCTTCTTTATATTCCATCGATGCAGGTGCGTACGATTCTGCCTCAATTGCGATATTTGCCAACTGAGTGGCCATCTCAACCTCGATATCTTCTGCACCAACCACAACATCCGTATAAATACTGTTGAGACGATCCAGAGTTTCTTCGAATCCAGCCACCAACGCAAACGAGTTGTCGGTAATCCATTTATTGCCGACATCTAAAACATTGTCAGTGTACCGCCCGACATCACGGAGATGATCAATACTTGAATTTTCAACATCCGACACAAAATCATATGAATCGCCATACTCGTTTACGAGATTTTCAAATACGGTCGGAACAGAACCAACATACCGTGCGATCGCGGCTTGGTCTGAGATGTCGTCGATATCCGCATACGAATTTGATGCAATTTCCGATAACCCAACAATTGCATCAAATACAAGTTGTGATTTGGTAGCCACGGCATCAGACTCGATTGTATTAATAAGCGAATCAGTATCATTTTTGTTTCGGGCAGCAAGATCAGCAAGAATCTCAGAAACATGCGACAGATCAAGCGTATTTACGTTATCAATACCATACCGAGCATACGCTTGATCTGTCGCATGTTTCTGAGATTCTTCCGAGAACCTGTTAGCAATTATTTTTATCACAGAAGAAAGATTATCAGCAGAAACTTGAGAAGGAGACAAGTCTGAAGGAAGAACATTAACGCTATCCCGTGCAAGTTCTACGAGTTTACTGATTGTATCCTCAGTGGTTTTGAATGAATCAACAACATGTTGATTTGCTTGTGTAATTCCATAGTCAGAAAGACGTGTGGTGCTAACCGCAGCTGCATTATTACGATTGGAATAATCAGCTGCAATGTTTCGGAGACTAATTTTCGGAGGTGACGGTGACGGAGTAGTGAAAGTGAATGGTATTGATGGTGTGTACGATGGAGAAGGAGCAACTTTGTACGATGGAGAAGGAGCAACTTTGTACGATGGAGAAGGAGCAACTTTGTACGATGGAGAAGGAGCAACGTACGATGGAGAAGGAGCAACTTTGAACGACGTCGCCGGTGGTGTACTGAACTTGAACGACGTCGCCGGTGGTGTACTGAACTTGAACGACGATTCCATTATCCTACACTCCGCGCATTGCGTTTATTCTACGAATCGCGTCTGCTTTCAGTCGGTCAATCTCTTTCTTAGCTTCTTTTCTCACTTCGTCAATTGTCATGGCATCCTCGAACATCAAATTCACCAGAGAAAGTATATATCAGAGAACCATTATATACTTATCTGATAACGTTTGTTGTTTTAGCGCAAAGCTTATATATTGTTAACACGACCGCGACATAAACGCAGCAATAAACATCAAGAAGTTCGCATTGCAAGATCAAAACCTCATCACCCTCGGGCAGAGGGGCAGAGCCTGTGAAGATGTCTCATAAGAGAATCGACGAAGCAGGAACCGGAAGATTCATAACAGGCGGATGCCATATACTTTTCTCATGGAGATCGAAATATTCGTTGGATCTGTGGCATCCGAACGATGTCCAACATGTACAACGTTAACAGATATTATACGGGAAACTCCACCGAATAACAATACAATGATCAAAGTAGACACGTTTGAGGTGTGTAGCATATGGGGGCTGGAATGCAATGGCTGAAGAAGTAGAAGCGCGTGCAAGAGTATTGGTTTCACGGGTACTTGGCAACATATGGCAGGCCGGGTTGATCGGAGATCGCGCTCGAGATGCAATGAATTACAAAAGAAATGCAATACCGTGGTACACCGCAGCACTACTCAAACTAGAAGCAACTCGGTCAGACCTGGCAACACTAAAAGAATTCGTTGCTGAAAATGCGGGTGGACTACAACTATACTACCACACAAACGAAGTCGCATCATTAGAACAACAAATCATAGCACTGGAAAACAACTTGCCGGTGCCAAACATAACATTCGAACAGTCAGCCACCGAATTGCTGAAAGGAATAGTGAGTGCCGTCGATGACGGTGACACTGTTTTCATAGGCGATATCGAAATACGGTTGGCATCGATAGACACACCAGAGAAAGGAACGCCAAGGGGACAGGAAGCAAAACGATTTTTAGAGAATCTGGTACTCGGTAAAGAAGTAACGGTGTACTTCGACGAAAATCAACCGATCGAATTGTACGGCAGAGTACTTGGTGTGGTTTACTTGGGAGACATGAATATCAACCTTGAGCTGGTCAAGAATTGTGTTGCAACAGTAAACACGAAATTCGGCAGGCACAAGTATGTCGATTCGGAAGAGTTCAAGAGAGAAGGAGAAAAATGTACCATCACCTGGCCAGGATATGGCATGATAAAGTTTTACAGTAACCCAACAAATGCAGAGGTGTGGGTTGACGGGATAAAAGCAGAAATCGTAACGCCTGGTGAGATTGACATGACTATCGGAACACACAGAGTGACAATCATCGCACAAGGCCATTCACCAGTGCACGAAACAATCGATGTCAGTACAGGAAGACAAGAACTGAGATTCGTGTTGTTAAAAATGCCAGTGACGTCAGGATTGGTTGTACTCCAGTCGGACCCAGATGGATGTGAGTTCACCGTGAACAGTATACCGTACGGGATAACACCGACAATACTAGAACTGGGATCGGACGTACCGCATGCAATCGTCTGTTACAAAGACGGATACACACCGAAAGCAGGGAGTGTTGTTCCAGTCGCGGGTAGGAAAATAAAAGTTACATTAACACTCACACAACTATGATACTAATTGGACGAGTGATGCGATGGCTTGAAATAAAAATGATAGGACCAGAAGTTCCGTTACCGGGTACACCAGGAGGCGATCCAGATGTCCGATTGTGGGCCGACCATCCCGGCAGAGATTTTTCAGAACTTCCGCCGTGCAAGAAGTAGTATTATTGTATGGATATACCAATTTTTGTGAACTTGTCAGACAACGTTCGAACCACTTCATAACCACACACTTTGCCAGTGCTGTCAGTTACAACGAGTCCAAGTCCTTCAAGAATGCTAAGACAGTCGTTCACGTTACTTTCACTGAGTCCAGTTTTTTCTACAAGTTCTTCCATCGATTGACAAGTAGACAACAAATGAAATATACCAACCAGATCAAAAGCCGACGGCGTGACAATTTGAGGCATGGGTGTTGGGGTGGTATGTATGGGCATTGGTTCCGTTGTTTGTTTCTGTGTTGGAACCGGTGTGATGGGGGTGGAAATTTCCTCGTATCCAGACGGAGCTACGATAGTTTTGATCTGCTCCCACTGTTGTTCGGGAGTGAATGTGGCCGCGGCAGTGGTACCTATATAAACACCTTCTTCGCTTTCCATTATACCACTGGATGAAACTGTATCAACATCGTCTACCAGTACCACACCAACATCAATTTCTTCGACCATGAAACCACCAACCTAAAACATTGTATTAATTATTGCATACAACGACACACTACTACCAACATTATAACCATCGATCTCACTCGGAACAGGAACATTAATTTCTACAATTGATGATGTTTGTGGATGGATAGGATTTATTATGCTTGATCTACCGTTATAAAAGAACTTCTTACCATATTCGTCCACCAGCCTCAGCCCAATCCATCCTCTCCATTTTGCACCACCTATGTTTTCGAGACCAACCGAGAACTGGTTGTTCTGTCCGAGTATTATTGTTGCGGGAAGGTACACCTCGCCTGTCAACCGTATGATAGGTCGGTTTGTCACGAATGTATCATATACTTGATTAACATAATTAATGGCATCGTTTTTTGCTTCCGTTATACTCTCAACGCTTTCTGTTATTTTGGTTGATATCTCAGTAGATGCATCATCTACTTTTGTACTTACCGTATCAAGCTCGGTTTCAAGTTTGGCATTGAACCCATCCGGGTCTTCAAGCAACACTCCCCTGAAACTGCTATTGATTTTGTCGTATGATTGGTTTATACTTTTATTGAAATCCGTACCAACATTTTCTATTTTGACATTGAACTCGAACGCAGTTTCGGCTATCGCGTCATCGATAATCTCATTAACATCATCCTGTGTGTATTTCAGTGCGTCCGTTAGTTTTTGTCCGGGCAACACCCGATTAATCGTTCTTCTGGCTAACAACGAATCGACACTGGCTTTCGCTGCATTTGTCTTGCTAACATAAGCACTTACAGCATCATCTACTTCATTGATAACATCCGCAGTTGTTTCGACCAACTCGGCTACAAACGCTTCGACCACTGAATATATCAATGAATAGTCATCTTTCGCCACAGTAACCATAGCACAGAGTCTCCTAATACATCGAACGATTAAGTCGTATTACCAACCTCAACACATAAAAACGTTGTGTTATCGATGTTCGTGAAAAATACACTGTCGAAGATCAGATTTGTATCGCAGCCGTCGTTTCTTAGATAGTTTCCAGTCTGGCCAACATTTCATCTCCCATTGGGCGTATGGATGATAACAAGGGTGTTCTTCCATAGGTCCTTCACCTACACGGAGGTTTGTTATCCGGTTGCTTGTTATCCATCCACGAAACCCAGGACCACCATCAAGTGGTTTTTTGTTATATATTCGTCGAGTGCGTGACACAGTAATCACCAAAATTGTAGGGCGTTGAGTGGGGGCATGGCCGGATGCCCCCATACTACGCTAGGAGAGAATATATGAATACAGACACTTAAACAAGCCAAACACATAAAAGCTTTTCGGTGAATTGTGTGGTGAATACAATCGGAGTAGTCTAGTTCAAATCCCAACCCCGATGTATCCCCGCAGTGTCAAGCAAAGCAGCCCCCCACGGACTATGGTACTACATTGATCATAGTTAATACACTTGTTGGTGTGATCAAAAAAGAGAAAACTGTAGATAGGGTTTTTCCCTATCGCCTCATCGCGTTACCAATGCAACCTCTGAGTGCCTCGACCTTTTCCTTGCCTTTTGGCAGGCCGGAAATTGCGGTCTTGCAGGTACGTGCAGCGGCAGTGAATTTCTCGGTATACGCTACCAGGTGCGCAGGAGTGGCACCGGGAGGGAAAGATCTCCTTGCAAAGTAGAAAGCGTTTCCGCCTCCCCAGGGGTTCTTTTTCACGATTATTTTACCAATCTCTGACAATGCAGGTGCAGCCATCTTATATCACCTCTACACCACACATTATCACACGAGTATTAATATATATGCCATAAAAAACTTTTCATGCGAAATACTTAAGTACCTTAGAGTACCTTACGGGCACATGGCAGCAATACGTTTCACGTTGACCCAGGAACTGTTTGATAAATTCCAGGCAGCGATGAAAGCACGCAAGTTGATAGAGACACGTGGTTACACCGTCGAACTCGAACGAGGAGACAAGAAACGATATATTGCCGAGGCAATACAAGAATGGATCGAAGAAGAAAAAATGACAGGACGAAGAATGCTGGAGGAAATGAGATGACTGAAGAACACACCTACAAAAAAGCAGAGTATTACAAAAAAGCAGAGTATTTCGAACTGATTACCAGACGGAACCGAGCAGAGATCCGGAGCATCCTATCACAGCAGGAACTTGACGGACTGCGTGAAAAAGCGAGACACGAGAACATACTCGGAAGCATGGACAAGCGGAAAGTTCTGTACTTTCTGTTAACACACGCACGCAGTCCGTCAAGTTCCTGCTGTGATAGGATGCTCCACATCAGGCACACTCCAGTCTGTTCTCGTGTCACAACTGCAACTGCGATAGAAGAACAGACTGGAGTGGACCTGGACAAGGTGATAACGATCTGTGATGAACTGTCACAGGATGGCATTGTATCGGTGGTGATGGACAAGGCGGTGACGGACAAATCTTGCGGTTACCATTGGATCTTTAATACACGCAAGTACTACGGACTAACGGATAAAGGTCCAATGGTTATCGCAAGACATGCACTTGAGAGTTCGATATAAGTGCCATACGAAAACTGCGGTGCCATGGTATTAGAAATGTAGCTCCCTGAGAACATACCCATCTCGTGGCCATCGCAGTAGATGTTTTTTGGCATCTTTGCCGACTCGCTGTGGTTCGGCCACTGCTATTTTTAGTTCGTCATCATCTTTGACAATGAAAACATTAATCGCATGAGCACCTACCAGATACGGTACTGCATCCATCGTTGCATACGCAAATGCGCCAGTAGGATACTTCTTTCGTACCGCACAATACAACCGCCTGGCAGCATCGTCACAATCCTGCCGATCGGCTATCCATTTCATGGCTGGCAATGATTCCGCTACTTCGAGGATCTGATGTACAGTAAGCGGATCAAGAGTGGCATCTGGCCATGATGCGTTCATACACCATTTCGCATTCCGCTTAGACCTAACTTTGAAAGCACCAGAAACTAACTGCCACGCAACGCTAGCCGTGATCGGGCGAGTACGGACAACATTCTGTTTGGGTTCACGCAGAAGCATTTTGGCTCGGAGACCCGCAAGAAAAACGGAGCTGATGAGAAATTGTCTATTCATCCGCAATACAACCTTCATCGGTGTCATCATCTTCATCATCTAACCATGCAGGCCAGTCACAATCAACCAACTGTCCACATGCAAGCCAGTCACCGTCACCACCGGCGGGAGGGTCCATCTCATAAACCGACGAGATGTACTCAAAATCGCCATCAGCGAACGTCCTGACAAGATCAGTCGCGTGGTGGCCGTCAGCGACCAGTACAGACGCACGAAGAGTACCCGTACCTAGGACACCAAAGTCGGTCGTGAGTGCAGCAGAATCGCTTCCTATGAAGTTTTCTGTTTCGATATTTTCACTGTTGTATACATTCACAGAGTGTTGGACGCCAACCTTTTTATTGTTAACCGAAATGAAGTATCCGTTGTGAAAGTATGGCGTATCGGCGTCCAGTTTATAGTATGTAGCCAACGTCGAATTGCCGCTGCCAAGATCTAGTTCAAGGTCGCGTGCATATGATTGGGTGCCCATACCTGCCGCACGATCCTTGCCATGTGGTGACGTTGTCATTGTAAACAACGTCCCAGATCCATTTATATCAACAGACTCTGACACAGATATACCCGACGCAATACTACCACACAAATATCCGATGCACAATGCGGCCAGGATCACAAGACCGCCACGAACTAAAATTCCATATACTTTATTCATCGAGATTATCCTCCAAACAAATCTACGTACCTACCAATACCAACCAACGTGAGGATCAGCACCAGCAGCGCAACAACTCCACGAGTCATCCAGTCCGCTCGCTCGCCGGCAACTATACGAGCATCATATTTGTCCATGCGCATCGGGATATCATACCCGATCATTTCAGCTTGCCACAGTTCAATACCACTCACACGACCGTCAACCACGTCGGACCGATCGCAAATGTCATCTAGTTTGTTTCGAATCCACTTGATATCAGTCGACATCTCGATTTGCAAATCGTGATCGCTTGTACCAGACATGTCTATTCCAACTGATGGCGTTCTGCGTCTGATTTCATGTAATAGTTCAGGATCAATGCAACCCCAGCGGTATAAACCACGATAAGTTCTGTGTTTGTCCCCGCAGCGCCAGTCCACAACAAAAACACAACGATTACAAAGTATTGCCAAATAATTTCATTTGCAATGATAAATCGTTTCGTCCATATACTATCAAGTTCAACCATAAGTTATCACATTCCGAATATCAGCTGCCAACATTTAAAACACTTTCTATTCAGTCGTCTAAGAACACAACCCGATCACCGCCACTTGTGAGATGAACAAACATCGTATCACCCGTATCAAGCCCAAGCTGACTTCCGTCTAGCCTGGACAAAATCATCATGCCATGACCAATATCGTATTCTACCAACGAATACGTTTTAGTTTTGGCATGATAAACAACAATCTCACCACTAACTAACTTTTCGAGCCGGTATCGAAGACAGTTGCTTTTCTTATTAATACCATACCGATCGGTGACATCGAACACGCGACCAACCAGACCACGTAACGTCATCGGTCCACATTTGTCCAATGACCGCAATACTGCTTTATCATATTTATCCATCACGTTCCTCCATACGATTCATCACGTCGGTGAGATCGTTATATAACTCAATTGAATTATACGTATAATTAATCCAATACTCACGCACGAATGCTTTTTCATATTGCAGTTTATCAGAGAACGTGGAGCTAAACCATTCTTTTGCCACTTTGTCAACAACGTCATCAGTCAGTTCAATCGTTTCTCTCATAAAACCACACCAATTGTACACTGTTCGATCGCTTCGTCCACAGTCTTTGCTTTACCACTCGACAACTTGGCACAACTACAAAACTTGAGCTTTTTGTCATTCATCCGTGGGTCCACGTCCGGGTCCATCTCGTCAGACGTAAGGCATTTTCCCATGCGATCATGATACGGAGACGGTTGTCTGACACCCCCTTTTTTAGGCGGTGTCGGTGCACTTGGAGAATCTGGCGTACCACGCACATCAGCGTACGTCTGCCGCAAGTCGATGAGCCGTTGGCGTACACGAACTTTCTCTGCGGCACATGCAACCGCACTGTAATCACAAACGTTGCGAGCATTGCTGACGTGTATTGCCTCAACCACTACCGATTCTTGGCATGCTGCACATTCCAGTTCTTCTGAAAGGTTACCAAGAATGTCAAACGCTTCATCATACTTATCGGCATCAAACCTTTCCAATGCCACGTCGATACCGCCAACGATTTGATCAGCAACCGCAACAACTTCAGGATCAACTTCAATAGCAGGTTCCTGTTTGTGTGGTTCTGGCACGGGAACACCATTAGGATAGTAGTGATCAACGTATGCAGCATTGACATAGAACCGACAGATACAACACTGGTTTTCTACTTTTGATGCAGATTCAACATCGGAAACGGCTTCAGGGCACGGGCAGTTGCGCGAAGGATCACACAAACACACGCCATCATTCTGGTTTATGTCTGAGGCCCACTGTACTGGATCTCGTGCAGGATGGATGACTAACCCGTGTGCAGTGCCAAACGCGACCAATTCTTCAGCAGTTACCACTGACTATACCTCCTCAAACAAATCAATCGAGCCATCTCCGTTTCTACGCACACAGTACATCCTGCCGTCGAGCACGACGGAGTAGCACGTACCAAATGCCATCAGAACAGGATGCATCATTATCGCACCATCCGAGACTCAACCGGATAAGTCTCGTCGGTGGTAATTTGTCTCATCATACACTCCGACGCAATACGAGATGCTTGTACAGTTTCAACTCGTCGTCGTTGACAGATTGTCCAGCATCTAACTTCCGTTGAACATAACCAATAACGGCAGTGTGCATCGTATCATTCAGTACTTTTGAATACTCACTAATGCCCTGAACGCCAGCATGTTCAATGATACCTTCTGCAACATTGCTAAGATCATCGATTCGCTCGGGGTCAAGTGCTTCTGACCACGCTATGCACGCTTCTTTCTTGTCGGGATCGTCGACCAATTGGCACGACGTGCGTGCCATGCCGAGTACCGCCATCATGTTCACTACTTGGCATTGTGGACACGTTTCGTCTAACTCCTGTTCAATCGGCACCGGTTCAATCTGCGCAGGTTCCTGCATTGGTTCATCATTTACAATTTCGTCTTCAGTCATATAAAACACCTCGTTACTTCGACAGTATTAATACGTTTCCTGCAGCAGAGGGGGCGGAGAATACTGATCAAATGTAGGAATCACACCCGCCTTGACAAGTGCAAGAAACCTCACAATACACCCACTAGAACCAGTTTTGTCAGACACACGATCAAGGACAATATGATAATATGCACTCCACGCTACATAGATGCCACCCACTTGCATCATGTATTCCACGGCATCGTCGTTGTGATAGTAACGGCGATGTTCTGGACCGAGTGATGCAGCATATACATCAAGAATGTCATGTACATCAGGAAATGCCATGCCCACCATCAATTGATCTATGTTTTCGTGAAAATCGTGCGCGGGCAAAATCACTCAGCCCCTTCTTTATCACGGATTCTGTCTGCCATTTCCAAAAGCGCCTTCAGCCCATACTTGGTCACCGAATACGTGCTATTGCTTCTGATATACCCATGGAATACGAGCCAATCCCCAAACGTTTCGAGTCGTTTCGCTTCGTCAACCGAGATCAAGCAGCACATAGAGAACCGGTTTTCCCCGCGCGGAGTAAAACTTTTCCATGGCACTATACACTACCTCCTAGTTGTATCTGTATTTGCATGTGCTACATGTAACAGTGCGAAAGTATATATGTGTTTCCGATAAACAGACATAACCATGACGCCACAAAAACACAAGGATGAAACGGGGAAAGCAAAGTCAAAAAAACGATCCGACCCAGTATCATTGATTAAGGAAGCAACAGCGTTGAAAGAATCGCCAGCAACTGCATTTCCACCAGACGTGATTGAACTGGCGGTTGACCAGATCGCAACGAACCAGGCAGCAACGGCACGAAACCTAAGCAGAGTGCAACTGGAAGAATCACAGCAAGACCTGGAACGAATACGACGGCCAGCGGCACCAATGCAACAATCCATGGGCTTGTTTGGACAAGGACAGTCGCCCTTAATCGCATTGGTGGAACAAATACCAAAAGAGGATCGACGCCAATTTATCGAAGATAACAAAGACGCGCTATTCGGGGCGAATGGTCCAATCACAGGAATGGGGGCAAATCCACACCTGGCGGCGCTGTTACACAAAGACGAAAATGGTGGTAGTGGCAATTCAGCAGCTTCTGACATGGCAGCAATCATGGTAGCAATGAACCAGGTACAAACCGAGAACATGAGGATGTTCATGGAGTTACAAAAATTCCAACAGCCAACCACAAAAGCCACAGCACCTGACGGAATTGAAAAGATCATGGCCATGACGTTGCAACAGACAAAAGCAATACAAGAAAGCATGTCTAGCCAAAAAGAAGAGACACAAGCACAGATATACGCTCTGCAACAAGAAAATATGCAAATGCAGCGCGATCAGTTAGGAGCCCAAATCGAATCAATGGCTGCGCAACACGCTGAAGAGATCCAGCAGCTAAGAAAGTCGATAGAAAACAAAGAAGGACAAATAACACGCGGTGACCTGGCAACGCTTCTCGAACAAACGGAACGGGTAGCAGGGGTTAAGTTCTCAGCAGATACCGCAGAAGACGCACGTGTTCGAAATGATCACATGTACGAAATGAAAAAGTTGGAAATAGAAGAGAACCGAGCAACACAGGCACACGATGCACAGCTTGCGGCGGCTGCGGCAAAACAGCAACAATGGAGTGCAATCGCGGCAGTCGCTGCACCGTTCATGGATGTGATGCGACTGAAAAAAGCCGTACAGAGTGGCGGATCACCGTCCGCACGTGCGCTCGCAAACAGGGTGAGTGATTAAACGATGACCGAAGACGTATTGTGTGAGTTCTTGTTCGCATCTTCGCCGTACCTGCCGAACGAGACAGAGGCAAGGAATACAATAGAGAAATTCTCGATGCTTGACGCACCTGCTGTGATCAAGCGGATAACGAAAAGTACGGAATTCAATGCGCTATTACCCCAACTCGAACTCGCATTCGACGGATTGGAAACGAAAACGATATACGATCATGTTATATTCTTCCTAGACATGCATTACCCCAATGTGTTACGCGAGATTGAAACCGACGAGAAAAACGCACAGTTATTTGAAGACGTTATCACAGGCGGAATCGGGGTGGTAAAGAATGCAAATTGATGATCATGGTGAATATTGGAAAGTGGTCGTGGACCCGGCAGTGGTGGTAGAACAAGACTTCCCGATGAAAAGCTCACGGGAAGGAGATCCTACGTTCCTGGCCGGTATCGGATATGATCCAAGACCACCAGCAAAACACAAAATAGGGTATATGTTGTATCCAAAAAACGTGTGGTCCCGAGAAGAACTAACGAATGATGAACAGGTCAAGAAGATGACAATGCGTTGCAACGTGTGTAGTGCATTAGACCTGGCAAAAAGAAGTGTCGACACAAACGCAGAACAACCAATCGGGGCCCAAACGCCAGCACCACAGACAATAACACCACTCGCAACATTCAGTGCAGGGAACGTGTTAACGCCGTCATACATCCCATTGATAACGAAAGTGGCAAAAGGGATGATATGCACCAAACTGGGTGACATTGCAACATCTGTCGTGATGAGCGTCATTGCAGACGTCGTGGGTGGATGGTCGTCAGATCCTGGCCAAAAGGAAGCAATGAGACAACTGTCAGACGGATTCGCCACACTTGACCTGTGTCAAGACGACATTAACCAGCTACGACAAGACGCACAGATAATGTATGACGAATGGAAAAAGGGAGGAGTTACAAACGCAATGAAAAAGTCAATGTTCAAATCAGTTGACGAGGCCCTGAAAGACGGGGTTGGAATCGACGTGAAGAAAACAGAAACCAAGCGCATCCGAGCATCGTGGAATCGGGGCGGAGTGGCAAACCTAGTGGACTAGATTATGAAACTAGATTATTTGATAACACCAACAAACTGCTCATCCACTGGTTGGCACGACGAACAATGGCGGACTACACACAGACGCCGACAGGAAGAGACATATACACAAGGAGAAGACGTCATGACGATCGAACATGCAATCACACCGTTACAAACCGCAGCATATTTAGAATATGACACAACGATAGATGCACGCTACACAAAACACCAGCACAGTACCAGTACCCGGAGTGATAACAATGCCGATTGAACGTGCAATCGCCCAACTGCGGCGAACGCCGCTCACAATGGCTACACTAATGTCAGCACGACAAGTGTGCATTGAGAACGGCATAAATCCAATCGACATCGACTTGGCAATTGTGTTTTTGAAACAAGGGAACGTAGACCTGGCATCTAAATACATATCCGGACCGGTACCGGCAAGGGTCAGCCCAGGGGCAATCGCAACACTTGAAATGGCAAGAGACAGGTGAAAACACACAGCCCTGTAGAGTAGTGGTCAATCTCGTGGGTTTTTGGAACCCTCGACAGCAGTTCGAATCTGCTCGGGGCTATGACCGCATACACCATACTTATATAGAATAAACGACACGTAGTATACCATGACAGAAGATGTCATGGCCGGGAAAAAAAAACACAGGTACACCATCATCGTACCAGGACTACCGCCATACGATGCGGACGTTTTTGCGATAAATCCAGTAGCGGACTTACAGTTCGCATGGGAAGACGACGGGAAAACGTCAATAGCGATAGTACGTTTTCCGACCAATGTGGTTGTGGAGGATCACGAGTGCCCAGAAACCGTGGAGAGCTTGAAAACAGGACTGGAAGAATTCAGAGAAAACATGAACAACAACAACGCAGCAGCAATTGAACAGGCAACAGAAGAGGTCAAATTGCCATGCTATCAATGAGAGGTCAAATTGCCATGCTATCAATGAGGGACATCGAACGAATCAAACCAACAAAAGTCCATCTTGATCTACCAACGCGGGTGAGAGCAGTTGAAAACGATTTCTTTGGTAGGAAAGGAAATTGGGCGTACCAGTTGAAGTTGTGTGAAGAACTACAAACCAAATGCGCGGTGGCAGCAATGCACGAAATGGTAAACAACGACGGTGGGATTGTTGCCAACCGGAATATCCGAAATGCGATAGACATTATGGAGAGAATGGATGCCATGATACTAAAAGGAATACAAAAAACAGAGGGCGACAATCAATTACAAGCCGACCGGCGCTAACATTTTCCTATATCTCGTCAACAATAATTTTGTTCCAGTCTGGATCTTCTCCCTCTATCGGAACCGTATTGATTTCTTTGTCGATGCGCCTGAGATTTTCAGCGCACCGCCGCAGGAACAGGACCAGCTTACAGTGGCAGCCTGCAGTAATACGATCACCGAGTTTATACGATCGATCCAATTTAAGTACGTGGTCACTCATTCCGTGGACATAAAAACTGAACCCAGATTCACTGGGACAACTATCCACGTATTCGTCACCAGCAATATATTTCTTGGGAAGATCTTCTTGGTTAGCTACACCATCAACGGAGACCAATTCATGCATATACCAACCGTCTACCACTATCTGTTTCCATCCAATTCTCATCTTTTTTCTTGTCATATTTCACAGCTCCTAGTCAACAAATACTTTTGGCCCAGGCCGTTCCCGGTGGGACTTGATATAATCCATGATTGTCGCACGCAACACAGCGCTCATGTTTGTTTCGTTATCTATGCACAACTTCTGGAACTCCCTATGAACCGACGGAGGAATGAGCACGGCAATCTCTCTGTCCCGACGTTTGGTCACAATATAGTAATATGGGTGAACCCGTATTTAGGAGTTTCGGTGTTACCGTGTTCGAGTATATATACAAGTACAATAATATGGGCAGCAGGAGGTATTCATCATATGGCAGAAAGTTTCATAAGGAGACCGATCGACTTCGTCTTCGACTTCGCAACGGTAAACGTAAGCGCGGGAGAAGAAGTACGCACAGGTGAACCCAGTTATGGGTACGAAGTGGACGGACGCGCAGCCGTAAAGAACTACGAACTTGACAACGAGTCCATTATGGAAATCGAAGGGATCGAAATAATGGGGCCGAATAACGTGACCTACCGAGAAAAACTGAAAGCGGTAAGGCTAGTCATCGACGGGAAAGAACATAACGAAATGTCGTTCAACGAACAGATGTGCCCGGCAATGCTCGGTGGCGCACTGAACACAGTACAAGACTTCAGAGACGGGTACGTATGTACCAATCTGGGGAGAGGCATGCTCGCCGGCGGCGACCCGGCAAACGCGACTCCAAAGGTTGGGCCAGGACAAGACCTGCTGATCAGCGTGAACATGCCAAGACTAACAGAAGGAGGTGCGGCAACCGTTAGCACCCCGATGAGAGTGCGGCTGCATACGATTCAGATCAGAGGAGAACCAAAGCTAAACGAAGTCCTCGAACATTACGGCCATCTGACGGGTGGAAATGTCAACCAGTCATGGACAATGGGAGACCTTGAAAACACCATGGCGATGCCACTGAAAACGGTAGAAAAGACTGTCGGTGACGGGGCATTCGGATTAGCCGACTGGACCAGTCTGCATGGTGGGAACGAGGCAGATCTACCATACATCGAGAACTACATCACGTATGCTCAGAATTCTGCCGCGACCACGCCAAATGCTTGGTACCAGTTCACGATGGAAGGGCAGCGAGTCGACCAGACGTTCCAGGAACTGAACTGGAATTTCACCCAGAGAGACGCGCTGAAGCTAACGCACGTCGGGATGATGACTCACAACAACACCGAGTGGGTGAGGTTGTGGAAGGACGGTAAGCCCAAGGTTCCTGAGTTCAGAGTGACACCGGCAACCAACGCACTGTTAATGCCACAGGGGCGCTGGACCAACACGCCGCAGCACAACGGGCCGACCAGGCTTGGTCGATCGTACTGGGTATGGAATGAACATGGCGCGATAGAGCTTAAGGACAATGGTACTGCTGTCCCAGCATGGGCCGCCGCGCCGACGACTGGCGCGATGCTCGCTGTGTGGGGTAAGAGATTCCACCTTCGCGGGACCGAGTGATAATCATGTACGCATCTTGGCATTTAGGCACATCGGAAGTAACGACCACGACCAAGTTCGGGGTTGAAGGATATTGGGCCAAGCTGCCGGACGCATTCCCACCGATACAGTACATCCGGACCACCTCAGTCGCAGTACCAGCCGACGGGAACACACGTGGCTGTATAGTAACGATCGTCGAGACCACAACCGGCGCAAATGGGTACGGTCCGGTGCAGTACCACATAGATGCCCGAGGTATAATACAATACCAAACTGGTGATAAGTGGTTCTTGTTCAGAAGCAGGCCCGACCTGAGACTGGACCAACAGGAACGACCGCAGATAGTATACACCCAAGTCCAGTTGTACTATCGAGCATTGCCCGAAGTGGGCACCATAGGAGCGTGATTAGCATGTATGCATCATGGCTAATCGGAACGTCTGCAATAACGACAGTGACCAAGTTCGGGGTTGCAGGACACTGGGCAAAACTGCCCGACGTGTTCCCGCCAATAGAGTTCATCAACACAACGTCAATCGCGTTAGCGACAATGCCAACGAACGGATGTGTGGTGACAATCGGAGAGACCACGACTGGCGCAAACGGCCCAGGCCCGATCATTATGATCAGAGACCGCCGCGGTGTCGAACAATATGTGAAGGGGGACCGATGGTTCCGTCTGAGAAGTGGACCAGCGACTTCAAACGAAGCTGCGGTCGATCCAGCCGGGATACAGGTACAAAGAGTGTTCACTCGGATCGAGTTGTATTACCGGGACAGTGTCGAGTTAGACACAGTGGGGGCGTGATTGAGATGTATGCCACATGGTTGGTAGGAACGTCTGAAGTGACAACCGTGACCAAGTTCGGGGTTGCAGGACACTGGGCAAAACTGCCCGACGTGTTCCCGCCAATAGAGTTCATCAACACAACGTCAGTTGCAATAGGAGTAATGCCATACCGAGGCTGTATCGTGACGATCGTTCAGACAACGACCGGAGACAACGGCCCAGGTCCAGCAATAATGACAAGCGACAGGCGCGGTGTCGAACAATATGTGAAGGGCGACAGATGGTTCCGTCTGAGAAGTGGACCAGCGACTCTGAACGCGCTGGCAGTAGACACAGACAACATAGACGTACAACGAGTGTACACACAGATAGAGTTGTACTACAGAGACAAAGTGGATGGTGGAGAGATCACCGCGTGATCAACCCACCATCACCTTTTCCTTTTTTTATTTGGTATACTTATCATAGAACGTCTGGGGAACCAGATCGAATTTTGATAACACCCAAAACAACGGTCTGAGTCGCTTGAACCAATGTCGGTACGTTTCGTAATCAGAGTGACTACGAGGAACACGACGAGGGTCAACCGAACCAATGACCTGCGTATCTCGGGTGTAGTCGAGACGACACAGCCCAAGCCGACAACACACAGTATCAATTACATTACAACCAATTATGGGTGGAGATTCGAGTTGTTTCAATGCGTCGTCACGATTCATCTGACCAGACCGAACCAATGCAGAATACTCGACCAATCTAAGATCAATACCAAACCTGGCATACAAATAATAGTCGTCACAGAACTCAGTGAACATATTTTCTTTGTGATGACCATTATACCATTTCCACCCAAACTTGTCGTGCAGATGCTGTTTAGCATCTTCTTTGTTATAGTCGACGTAATACAACGGACGAACGTGTTTTATTCGTTTTACTATTATCCATCGCAACCAATCTCTGATCCAGAGATTGGGAAATGTCTCAACTCTGCCACCAGACACACTGTCAATGTATTTGCCATCAAAATAGAACCAACCAGGGGGAGTAACACCTTCGGTTCTGAACGAATGGCCGTTTAAGATATACTTTATGTTGTGCATCTCGGCAGCTTTGTACGCACACGCTGCCAACGCAACATCTGCAGGGGCATCGATTTCTGGAACACCTGCATACAAAAATTCTCGTGTGATATTATCATACTCATTGCGATTGCACTGGAACCGAACGTGTCCAACATGAAGCTTATCTAACACACAATACATATTGTGTTCTGCTATTTCGGTATTCCATCCGTTGTCACAATGAACCGCCAATGGCCGGAGACCACATTCGACAGCCAAATCAAGCAAGTACGACGAATCGCACCCACCAGAAATGCCAACCACACAATCGTATGGGTTGTTTTTGCCAGCACGCTTGATCTCGTCAACCATGTCACAAAGCAAGTTTGAACCATCACAAGGATACTGTTTAGCCATCGCATCGTACTGCTTGCAATAATTACATTCTCCACCAGCATCAAATTCTATGTGAGGGACACTATCGTCCATCACACATCTTGTGCACCTCATTCAAATGCCACCATATCCAGCACCACCGTTATCAACATTCCTATACCGAAGAACACGCGCCGGATTACCCGCGGCCACCGCAAATGGGAATATGCTCTTGGTGACAACCGCACCAGCGCCGACCACGGCACCTTCGCCAATTTCAACGCCGGGCATAATGATTGCACCGATGCCGATATCAGCATTATCATGGATACGAACAGGCGAAAACACAAGGTCGTTGTCTATTATCGGGGAATCCCAACCAACGCCATCGATCCGATGCGTGGACGTGAGGATCTTCACGTGTGGCCCAATACCAACATAATCACCGATAACAATACCACCTGCACCATGCATGTACACACCCGGACCAATCCACGTGTTGTTACCGATCGTTATACCATCACCATGTCCACCATCAAGATACACATCATAACCAATGAACACGCCATTCCCGAATGAAACACGGTGGCCGTGCGCAATAGCAAGGCCATCGAACTCGCCAACAATTGAATCCACATCATCACCTACTTTTTGCCCATTCTACAAAGTATTTCCATTTCCCAGCAACAACTGACGCATGATGATGCTGTCTAACCCACTCATGCCGTCTAACCCACTCATGCGAGTTCGGACGCAACTCGAACCCAGAAAACCGGTTCAACAACCGCGCCTTCACCGCATCATACCCAACGCATGGGTTGATTGGTAGATCGGGATATATCATATAACACCACGGCCCAATGTTGGAAATGATGTGTTGGTTCAACACCATGGCCTCAAGGACATTAAGGCCGTATGTTGGCGTGACCAAGTCGTCAATGATACAGTGTGCTTTTGCTTTTCGTTTGATTGTCTCTTCCCATGACAAACCAGATATCGCGTCAAACACAACATCAACAAGGGCGGGATCTGCTTCCAGTCGTTCAATAATGTCGGCACCTTTTGACCCAGGATTTGTGTGGGCATGACACACCATGAACGTGTCGTTCTTCTTGATGTCCTTGGTCAGTTCTACAATCTCGTCAATATCAGCTATTACGAAATCAAACGGCACTCCGGTTAATCTGGTCGTGGTGCTCTCGTCTTGGGGAGCAGTTGCAACCACCAAACCATGCATCATCTGGTCAATCAGTACATGACTGATATCGTTCCGAAGACCACTACCAACCCCAAGTATGCAATGATTGTTTGGGGTAAGGTATCTGCCAAGTGGCAACTGGGGGATGTTCACAACCGAGTCCATGAACACAAAATACGTGCAGTTTGCAGCATATTCCAACACGGTTGATAGGCCGACGTTCTGCTCAAAAACCCAATCAGTGGGATATTGGAGATACGACTCTCCAAACACCAAACACTTTGCATCCCAACCAAGATACTTTTTCATGGCATGCGCAGTCAACCACCCCTGGCAACCGGAATCCATTCCACCCGTGCCAGGAGATAACCCTGCAACAATTAAAACCTGTTCCATACAAATTCCTCCGCATTAAAGTTTATTTCTGTGTTCATTGCCCAATGGTTGTAGAGAAGACCGAACCAGTACCACCTGTGTCCATTCGTTTTGGCATGACAGCTCGGGCACAACGGCAACAGGTTCCAGCTTTTTGCATCACACCCTTGCATCTTGTTATAATCGGTGTGATGCACTGAATGCTTTCTACCATTCTCTGGTGCACCACACAAAAAACATTTTCTGTCATACTTCTCTCGGACCTCTTCTTTTTTAGTATCATTGAACTTGTAACAATATGGTTCAAACGACTTGCCGCCTTGCCAATTGTAATGTTTCTCACCACACCCAGCCTCGCTTATTTTCCGTTTGTGATCATCCGACAATGATATACCACGTTTGGCATTGCCGAGCCTACGACGATGTTCATCTGAAAACACTCTACCACGACCAGACTCACTCATCCTGCGACGGTGTTCGTCCGAAAACGTTCTACCATAATTAGGGCTGTGCTCACCAACACGTGATTTTGATGCAGTACGCAACAAATCGCGCTTCTCTAATCCTTCTGATGAATCGTACCAAGATTCCAACGCTTTACTAATTGATCGGGTGGGAATACCAAAACGTCGCAGCCACGAAAAAATAGTGGTGTTGTGTACACCAAGCAATTTCCCAATCGAGTATGTAGACAACGCTTCATCAACATACTTGTACCGCAGCCACGACTCGTTCTTATACAATAGAACAGCCATCTACATCAATCCAGTTTCTCCAGTTCAACTATCATACGATCATAGCTATTCTTAAGGTTGTAACGCTTGCACCCAACCGTGCCTTGTTCTGCCATATCAGTGGCAAAATCGTTGTCAGTTAACAACTTCTCAAGAAGACGACCAACAGAACCATCATCATGTGGTGGCACAGCAAGGTCCGGCCAGATGACATTCATCGCATCTATGGTATTCGAACCAATCGTAGGAACACCAAGCGCAGCGGCTTCAACTATGCCACGACCATACGTATAGTCGGGGGCGAGATCAACATGTACGAAACAATCGCCAAGCATATCAAGATACACTGCATACGGGGACCGGTCCACGACATCATCAAACAACGAGTCCAACGCAACTACTGCGGTTGTGGCACTGTAGTTCATCAGAGCAGTACGAATGCCATATTTTTCCTTAAGATGATACACACTGTAAAAGTATGTTGCCCAAGTGTACATATACCTATGATACGAGCACGCTACGATGATAGGAAACGACGGTTGTTTGCGGAATGGAAATATCTTATCAACATCCACTGGATGAGGGATCGCTGGAATGTCCCGTCCAAGAAAGTTGGTAAGACGTGTAGCACCAACGGGTTCAACGTGAAACACAAAATCCGCCAGATTGAGTTGCTGTCGCATGATAAGCGGATCAATACTATTCCACAGACCAATTGCAAAATCCACATTGGCAATGATCTTCGTGTCACTGTTAACGCCAATTGAATCACGAATGGCCGCGATATAACTGGCATTGCCTGGGGTGAAATTGACATGAACTATGTCAAACTCTTCAAGCAACTCTCTTGTCAGGTTGGAAGACATGTCACCCTTTTTCCCATGCGTATCGAACGCAACGGGCCAATTAAAAAGGCCACCTAGAACGATATCGTCAGAACCTGCTGGCATTTGTGCGCCAGAAAACAAACAATAACTAATACGTCTT
>Ga0208325_1000119_pt1 | contig 21423 bp, 17 predicted proteins | sample PL_2010_330m_FD_185486 | JGI IMG/M metagenome (GOLD analysis project Ga0208325, IMG submission 185486) | Freshwater microbial communities from Powell Lake, British Columbia, Canada to study Microbial Dark Matter (Phase II) - PL_2010_330m... | ecosystem: Environmental > Aquatic > Freshwater >...
AAGGACAAAGGACTGGCCGGAAACGATCAATGCCACGGTCATGCGGGTGAAAAGGTTCGCGGGGGGGCAGGAAGCCGGGGTAGGCGGGGTGTTGGAACTTGTGCGTAAAAAAACGTCTAATTATAGATTATACAGGAAATCGGGTCTGAGATTCATCCCTTTCGATACTATCCAGCCAAGGAGATGAGTGTATCCAGGGGCGGGTTTCGTGAGATGATGGACATAGCGTTTCCCATCGTGGTCTCGCAGGCGTGTTACACCCTCATGATCTTCACGGACCGGCTGTTTCTCTCCAGGCTGGGGCCGGAGATGATGAACGCCTGCATGGTCGGCGGGCTGACCGCCTTTATGATGATCACCTTTTTTCTCGGCCTGACCAGCTACACGACGGCGCTGGTCGCGCAGTATTATGGGGCCGGCCGTAAAGGCAACTGCGCCGTCGCGGTAAGCCAGGCGGTCATCGTGGCGTTCGTGGCGTTTCCCATTATCCTTTCGTGCAGGCCGCTGGCCCATATGCTGTTCGGCCTTATGGGGATCCCTCCGGAACAGTCGGTACCGCAGAAGCTTTATTTCGACATACTGCTTTACGGGACCGGTATAGTTCTTGTAAGGAACTGTTTCAGCAGTTTTTTCTCCGGGGTCGGTCGCACGAAGGTTATCATGGTGGCCGCTTTTACGGCCATGTCCGTGAATATAGGGCTGAACTATGTGCTGATATTCGGTAAGTTCGGTGTGCCGGCTCTTGGCATACGCGGCGCGGCGTTCGGGACGATCACGGGCAGTATATGCGCGCTGGCGGTACTTGCGGTGACGTATTACAAAAAAGGCAACTGGAGACGATACAACGTCTCCGGAGCCTTCCGTTATGACCGTCAGGTCATGAACCAGCTGTTTAAATTCGGGTATCCTACCGGCGTGGAGATGTTCCTGAATCTGCTGGCTTTCAATATTATAGTGCTGATCTACCATTCCAGGGGGCTGGTCACCGCGACGGCCGCGACTATCGTCTTCAACTGGGACCTGGTGGCTTTTTTGCCCTTGGCAGGGGTCGAAATAGCCGTGACCAGTCTTGTCGGTCGGTATATGGGCGCGAAGGAGCCGGATATCGCCCACCGGTCGGTCATGTCGGGGATGACGATGGGTATGCTGTACTCGATGGTCGTGTTCGTTTTCTTCGTGTTTTTTCCGGGACATCTGATCCACGTTTTCCGGCCCGATGTCGCGGGAGGGGTCTTCGCCAAAGCCGCGCCTACGGCGGTATTCATGATACGCCTGGCGTCCCTCTATGTGCTTGTCGACGTAATGATATTCGTGTTTATAGGCGCGCTGCGCGGCGCAGGTGACACTTTCTGGGCGATGTGCTACACGGTCGGCCTGCACTGGGTGTTGGTCCCTGTCCTATTTGTAGTGTTGCGGGTTCTCGGCATGTCGGCCGAGGCCGGATGGGTCGTGCTTGTTTCCATTTTTGTCTTCTCTTCAGTCTTTGTCTATTCAAGATACAGGGGAGGAGCGTGGAAGCAGATAAAGGTCATACAGTAGCTCCCTCTGCTGTCATTCCTGCCAAAAAATGGGGACTGTCCCAAGCGTTAACGCAGAGTTTACGAGTGGACTGTCCCCATTTTTTCTAAACGAACAAAGCTGTTTTGAAGTTCTTCGCGGGGACGTCAAATTTCTTGGCCAATAAGAAAAACTAGGCCAAGGCACCGTGCCCGCTCGGCCGATCAAAGCCCCGCTCAGAACGTTCAAAACAGCTTTGTAAAACAATACCGTTTATCAAATTGAACCCACAGCCGCACCTATGGCTGATCTTACTCCTGTACCCTTCAGACCACATATATATAGATACTTTTTAGGACAAGATTCTTTCAAGAAAATTGGACAGGGTACAGGTTTGGGTTTAAAATAAGGTACAGGTGTGGGATTGGCTTCATAAACGGTACTGTTTATCATTGATTATCAGTATGAGAATACCTACCGCAAGGCTTTGACGTGCGCCCCAAAAACTGTACCAATATTTGTGATAGAATAACGGGAACAGGAAGGGGTGAAAATGAAGAGGAAACGCTACAAAGCAGAACAAATAATAGTCATGTTGCGTGAAGCGGAAATACAGCTTGCAAAAGGCCTAGAGACTGTCGATGTATGCAGGAATTTGGGAATATCAGAGCAGAGTTATTACAGGTGGCGCAAGGAGTATGGCGGTTTAAAGGTTGATCAAGCTAAGAAGATGAAGGGGCTCGAAAAAGAGAACGCCAGGCTAAAGAAGATAGTGGCGGATCTAAGCTTGGACAATTCGATACTCAAAGAAGTGGCCGAGGGAAACTTCTAAGCCCGGCCAAGAGACGCCGGGCAATAGACCGGATGCGGGAGAAGTTTAAAAAAGTATCTGAGCGCAGGATATGTAAGGTTTTGGGACAACCGCGCTCGACACAAAGGTATGAATGTATTGTTCATGAGAACGATACAAGATTAACTGAACGCATTATTGCATTAGCACGTGAGTATGGTAGATATGGATACAGGCGAATAACAGCAATGTTGCAACGTGAAGGATGGCAAGTGAATCATAAGAAGGTACAGCGTATATGGCGGCAGGAAGGGTTAAAAGTGCCGCAAAAACAGCCGAAAAGAAAGCGATTATGGCTGAACGATGGATCGTGCATACGCTTGAAGCCTGAATATTCTAACCATGTATGGAGTTATGATTTTGTAATGGATAGAACTCATGACGACAGGGCAGTACGAATGCTGGCGATCATTGATGAATACACGAGGGGATGTTTAGAAATCGATGTATCCCGGAAATTTACTAGTATGGATGTTATTGATCGACTGTTTGATTTATTTATATTCCGGGGTATCCCCAAGTACATACGGTCAGATAACGGACCAGAGTTTATAGCAAAAAGCATACGGAGATGGTTAAAAATAAGCGGCGTACAGACCTTGTATATCGCGCCGGGAAGTCCCCGGGAGAATGGATACATAGAATCATTCAATGGTAAATTGAGGGACGAGCTATTGAATCGAGAGATCTTTGATACATTATTTGAGACAAAAGTGCTGGTAGATCGTTGGAGGAAAGAATACAATACGATTAGGCCACACAGCTCGCTGGGATATAAGCCTCCGGCACCGGAGGCTTATATCCCAGTACTCTCATAAGAAGTGGTACAACATATGGGGGCAGGTCAGCAAAGCCGGAGACTCTATGCTTTATGCTATTACCGAAGGTGCCCACAACGCAGTTTTACAGGCGCAGAACAAAAAAAGTTTGCACGGTGCCTGGATCAGGAAAATGAAAAACAAGGATGAATTGATTTCAAGGTATGCATGGGGAAAAGGCAATCCTTTTTTCGGAAGACTTGTAAAAACCCGTCTTGTTATTATTGGCGATGGCGAATGGATAAAGAAACAGCGAAAATGGAAAGATACCTCAAGGCAGCTTGTAGATATCATCGAGAAAAAACTTGGTTTTAAAACATCCGTTTACTCGTTAAATAAAGAAGCGAAACCTGACAGTAAACCTTATTATCTGTTGCCACTTACTAAAGAGTTATAACATGGTCAGATCAAGAAACAACTTATATCTAATTGTCCATCGCGGCGCACATACAATCGGCGGGAATTGCGTTGAGGTAAAGACAGATACCACGCGTATTCTGATCGACGCAGGGATCCCTCTTACTGATGAGGAAGGTAACAGGAACGAGGAGGATTACAGGGGGAAGACAGCGGATGAACTTGTAGCGAAGGGCCTCTTGCCCGATATCCCGGGAGTCTTCTCCGCCGGGGAAACCGATATCGACGCTATTTTAATATCCCATTCACATCTTGACCATTACGGGTTTTTAGAACACGTGAAACCCGGCGTTGACGTTTATATGAGCGAAGGGTGCAAGGCGATGATAGACGCTAGCAATATTTTTCTTCGCGGCCATGCAGTGCATCCGAAAGCGGTTATCGTCAAGCCCGGGAAACATTTCAGGATAGGCGATATTACTGTGACCCCGTATCTCGTCGACCATTCGGCTTTCGGCGCGTTGGCTTTCTTGATAGAGAGCGGGGGTAAAAGAGTTTTCTATACCGGAGATATGAGGGGTCACGGGCGTAAGAGTAAACTTTTCGATGCGATGATAAAAAATCCTCCTGAAGGGATAGATCTCTTGATAGCGGAAGGGACAGTAATGGGGGCACGGGAAAAGATGCCCGAAAAAGAAACAGCTCTGCAGGGTAAGATCGAGAAGATATTAAGGGACACTGATAATATTACATTTCTTTTCACATCAGCTCAGAATATAGACCGTATGGTGACGGCGTATAAAGCGTGCCGCAGAACAAACTCTATTTTCGTTGTGGACCTTTATACCGCGTTCATCCTTGATAAGGCCAATAACATATCAAAGGGCGTGCCTAAAACGACATGGAGCGATATAAGAATAAAGTATTTTCAACACCATATCGAAGCGCTGGAAAAGTGGGGGTACAGCAACCTTTTGTACCATTACGGTAAAAGGAAGATTGATATATTCGAGATCAGTAGGAAAAGAAACAGAATACTGATGCTGACGAGAGATAATTCGATATTTCCAGCAATAATAAAGAAAGTGAAGAATACGGAAGGCGCCATAGCTGTATACTCGATGTATCATGGATATTTAAAAGAAAAGTTTACAACCTTTTGCCAAAACAAGAGGCTGGCGATAGAAGAAGTGCATACCAGCAGGCATATATCGTTGCGTGATCTGGAAAAATTAGTCGGAGCGATCAAACCCGGCAGGATTCTACCTGTGCATACAGTAGCGGCTAACAGGTTTAGTGAGTTGTGGGGTGACAAAGTTATAAAGATAAAGAATGGAGAGAGTATTGAAGTATGAGAATATACGATTAGACGAAGTGACAATAGCTTTGGTGGGGGAAATAATTGTAAAAATAGGGGATGTATGAAGGAACGGCTATCGAAAGATCCTCTTCATGGTGTTACACTTGAGATGATGCTGAACAGGTTGGTGGAGCAGTACGGATGGGAGGCGATGGGGAGGATTATCAGTATCAGGTGTTTCCAAAAAGATCCCAGCGTCAGATCCAGCCTGACATTCTTGAGAAGGACTCCCTGGGCCAGAAAAAAAGTAGAAGAGCTTTATGTTAGGTCACAAATCAGTAATGGGGTCGAGCCTGCACAATTAACGGATAATACATAAAGGAAGTAACATCCAACAAGTGAGGTTGTTATGAAAAAGATGCTGGTTTTATTTCTACTCACAGGGTTAATGTTAACAGTTAATGTTTTTGCAGGTGAAGTAGAGAGATTTGTAGATGAAAAGGGAATGACCCATTTTGTTGGGCAGAAGACTCCCAGGGAAAAAGAAGAAGAAAATCGCCGGAGAGAAGCAGAGGTAGACCTGATACTTAGTAGAATGATAACGCGAGCAATGTCTATGGTTAGCGAGGTTCCCGAAATAGTGGAAACTAACCGAAACTCGACAGTGAGAAGGTTAATAAGACTTCCACCCGAACAGCTTCAAGAGGAGTTTAGGAAGAAAGGATATCGAACGGATACGGTACTTCGTTATTTTCATTTTTTCACACCTGAACAACAAGCAGCAATTAGGGCAGTGATAAGGGAAACCGTAATTAGGGAAGAGATAAAGGAAACTCTATAGGAGTGGTGCTGTGAATGCCAACCAACAAGTGAGGTTGTTATGAGGAAGATAGTAATGCTCTTGTTGATTGTAGGTTTTACTATCCCGGCTTATGCCGTCCAGAAATATAACGCATTCGAGAAGAAGTGGGAAACCACCTCGGAGGATGCGGAGATAAAGTATAATGCTTTTGAAGAAGAGTGGTCATACGAGCAGCCGGGTAGTCAATTAGAATACAACGCCTTTGAAGAGACGTGGGAATACGCCCCACCGAGTCGTGAAGAAGGTTCAGATAGCGACGGGGACTATTGATATGCTAAGAGAAGCATTGATAAATAAAAGCGAAAACAATTTTTAAATTATGACTCTCATAGAACCGATCATACGACCGCCGTCTGAAAGAGATAGTTTCCTCCTGCAGGTAACAACCGGATGTTCCGCGAATCACTGCACGTTTTGCGGAGCTTACATGGGGAAGCCTTTTGCCGTAAAAGATTCTGAAGAGATTGCGTCTGACATAGACAAAGCTGCGGCATTATACCCTGATACTAGACGGGTTTTTCTTCTGGATGGAGATGCGCTGGCGGTAAATAACGCAAAACTCCTGCCGGTTTTAAAGAAACTTGATGAGGTTTTCCCCAAACTTTCGCGTATCTCGAGCTACTCCAACGGTTATAATATCACCCAAAGAAGCAGCGCTGAACTGGCAGAATTAAATGAAAATAAGATGCGGCTTATATATATCGGCCTTGAAAGCGGCAGCCAGGATGTATTAGACCGCTGCAGGAAACGTTCAACCGCCGATGAAATGATAGAGGCGGTAAAAAAAGCCGGCAGGGCTGGGATAAAATCTTCGGTTATAGTACTCCTGGGCTTAGGCGGCAAAAAACACTCCGAAAAACATGTACGGGACACAATAAAAGCCCTCAACAAAATGCAGCCCAGATATCTGTCATTTCTCTCAGTAATGCTTATTCCGGGCACACCCTTGCATAAAGAATGCAAAGAAAAACGGTTTAAAGAACTAAATCCCCATGAATTATTAGCCGAGTCTCACAGTATTATCAAAGGTCTTGAACTGGAGAAAACAATATTCCGGTCCAACCACGCATCAAATTACCTGTCGCTTGAAGGCAGATTCCCGCAGGATAAAAATAAGTTATTAAACATCCTGGATCTTGCTATAAGAGGTAAAATAAACCTAAGACCCGAATTTTCAAGGGGGCTATAAAATATACGGATTCCTGGGCGAAACAACGGTAATACAAAAGTATGGATGGTAATTTCTGAGCACAAAGAATATCAACGAGAAAGACTAAATGGACATACGTAAACTTTTACATGAATATTGGGGATATGATTCCTTTTTACCTTACCAAAAACAGGCCATAGAGGAAGTAATGGCAGAGCGAGATAGTTTAACAATTCTGCCCACAGGTGGGGGTAAATCATTGTGTTATCAGTTGCCAGCACTGATTAGGGAAGGTATGGCAGTTGTTGTGTCACCGTTGATATCTTTGATGAAGGATCAAGTGGATAGCCTTAAGGAGATGGGCATATCTTCTGATGTCTGGAATTCAAGTCTTACTGTTGAAGGAAAACGATCTATCGAAAAGAAGATCAGACAAGGTGATATAAAGATATTATACCTGGCGCCAGAAGGATTGCAGAACAATAATACGAAACAAATGTTGCAGTCCGTTGATATATCGTTCTTTGTTATCGATGAGGCGCATTGTGTGAGCCAGTGGGGGCATGATTTTAGGCCGCTTTACAGGTCCGAACTGGCGACATTAAAAGAACTTTTCAGAGGATGTGGGATACATGCATTTACCGCTACTGCTACAAAAGTCGTGCAGAGAGATATCATAAAACAGCTAAATCTTAGAGAACCGGCTCTGTTGGAAGGATATATGGACAGGCCCAATTTGACGTATCGCGTTAATCTGCGTGAAGGAGATAATATTGGTAGGATAACCAGTATATTGAAATTGCACGAGGGACAACCCGGCATAATATATTGCAGAAAGATAGATGACGTTAACAAGTATTCCGAACAGCTGAGGGCCCGTGGTTTTGAAAACTTAAGGTATCACGCCAAACTTGATGACGAAGAGAGGCATAATAACCAGACAGCTTTTAAGGGAGAGAAAATCAACCTTATGATTGCGACAATTGCTTTTGGTATGGGTATTGATAGGTCTAATATCAGGTTCATAGTACACACCAATATGCCTAAAAGTACCGAGGCCTATTATCAAGAAGTAGGGCGAGCAGGTAGAGATAATCTGCCTTCATTTTGCTACATGTTCTATTCCGCGAAAGATTACCGAAATCATATTTACTGGATAGAACGGGACACGAAAAGAGGCGATGTCAATAAGGACAAGCTTAACCAGATTTATAATTATTGCGCAGTACCCGGGTGTAGGCACAAGGCCTTAGTTGAATATTTCGGTCAGAAGTATAAAGGAGACGGGTGTGGGGCATGTGATTATTGTCTAGGTGAGGTAGAGCTGATAGAAGATGCCGCCAACATCTCTACCACAATAATGAAATGTGTGATGGGAGTGAGAAGGTTCGGTGGCGGGCATATAGCCGATGTGCTGTACGGCAAAGAAACTGAAAGAGTCAGGCAGTATAATCATCAGAGTTTAGAAACCTTTGGCTCGATGCACGAATCTCCTTCAGTGAAGTATATTCGTAACATAATCGAGCAGATGGTTGGTCAGGGAATACTGGAAAGAGACCCTGAGTACCAGACATTATCAGTCACCCAAAAAGGCAAAGATATTCTAGAGGGAAAAATAATGCCGGTTCTAGCGAAGCCTCCGGTTGTAGTCCGAACAAGAGAGATAATGAGAGGTCGCAGAGAAAGAATCAATGAATATGCTTCTAGCTACGACGCGAATTTATTTAACAAATTAAAACAAAAACGATCAGAAATAGCTCAGAGAATAGGAAAGCCAGCGTATGTAATATTTCACGATCGCGCTTTAATGGAGATGGCGGCACGTAAGCCTTTAACAGAGGAGAATTTTTTATCAATAAGCGGGGTTGGGGAAGCAAAGCTTGAAAAATATGGTGAAATATTTATTAACATCATAAGCGGTTATGTTAGCGGCAATACTACGGAAAACTAAAGACTAGACGAGAAAATATCAACAAACCGGCACCCATAGAAGTCTTATATGCCAAAATTTAGCAAAAAATTCCTACGCAATCCTATATTAATTAATAATTCAATAAATCGACGTTACGAGCCCGCCGGTCGTTTCTAAATAATAATCCCTGTTGATAACCAATATCTTCAGGGATTTTTTATGCCCACTTACTTTAGAAGTTTAGTAAGGGGGTATTTTTTTGCTTGGTCTGACACCAGAAATCCAAAAGTTTGTTCAGCCTCCGCAAATTCTTGCAATACCAGCCTATAGCGGTATACTAATAGTGAACTATAAAAAAGAAAGGAGCTGAGTATGGAAGAGAAAGAAAGCAAACATGACAAATTCAAAAGGCTTGCAACCACGAGGGTCAGAAATGCTATTAAGAGAATAGAGCTGATAGGCAATTTTGCTTCGTCCGGATATGAGTACACCGAAGAAGAAGCGGAGAAAATGCTTGGAGTTCTTCAAGAGACATTAGATGGAGTGAAGAGTAAATTTTCTTCAAAGAAACCAAGCGGGCCCCCGAAATTTGAGATGTAATAGAAAAAATGGGGACAGTCCACTCGTAGACTCTACGTTAACGCTTGGGACAGTCCCCATTTTTTCGGAGGGCTCGGCACTTCCTCGGACATTTCGTCCTCGGTCGCTTGGAATGACATGGAGGGGATCATGAAGCGATTTTTAGTATTTATATTTATCCTGCTGTTACTTATCCCAAATAACGCCTATTCCCTTGATGATGAAGGTAATTACGGGAAAGGCTATCAAAAGGGCTATCAAAAGGGGTATCAATACCAGGAGCAGGGTGGTATTGAACCGGTTCCACCAGTTCCCCCTGTGCCACCTGTCCCTGCCATAGGTGAATCCGGGTATAATGATGGTTACAGGCGAGGTGTTATAAAGGGCCATGAAAAACGTGAGCAGGGAAAGAGCAGTCGGTATTAAAAAAATGGGAACAGTCCACTCGTAAACTCTACTAAATCTGATGTGTATGTAATATTTTGCGCTATGCGATGATGATGAAAAGGGAGAAGACCCGTGAAGACAGGCGAATATCTTATTAAGCAATTACAAGCGACAGGGTTAAAGCATGTATTCGGCATCCAGGGAGATTATGTATTAAACTTTTACTCCCAGCTTTATGAAAGCCCGCTTAAGTTAATTAATACCTGTGATGAGCAGGCCGCTGGCTTTGCCGCAGATGCTTATGCGCGGGTAGCGGGGTTTGGCGCTGTTTGCGTTACTTATGGAGTTGGCGGACTTAAACTTGCTAACAGCACAGCGCAGGCCTTTGCTGAATTATCCCCTGTTATTGTAATCAGCGGAGCTCCGGGAATGGCTGAACGCAAGCACGACTCGCTTCTTCATCATAAGGTGCGTTCTTTTGAGACCCAACTCAATGTTTTTCAGGAGATGACTGTGGCACAGGCAGTGCTCTCTGATCCTGAAACCGCAGCAGTTGAAATTAACCGTGTTATCGAGAGAATAAAAGCAACAAAAAGGCCGGGTTATATCGAATTGCCCCGCGATATGGTGGATGTAGAGATAGGCCGGTCACAGGTAACTGTTTCAGAAGAATCCTTAAATATCAATAAGGTTGCCGCTAATGAAGCTCTTGGCGAGGTGCAAGCTATGATAGCTTCGGCTGAACGGCCTATAGTTATAGTCGGGGCTGAAGTGCATCGTTTTGGCCTGCAGCCATTGCTTCTGGAATTTTTAGAACGCTCAGGGCTTCCGTTTGTGACCGGGATCTTAGGCAAATCAGCAGCATCGGAAAACCACCCGCAATTTATCGGTGTATATGCCGGAGGAATGAGCCCCGATGATGTGCGGGAGGCTGTAGAAAATTCCGATTGCGTTATTGCAATAGGACCTTATGTTACAGATCTCGCTACAGGTATATTTACCCACCATATAGATGTCAGCCAGAGCATTGTGCTTGAACCTGATAGTGTTTTAGTTAAGCATCACAGTTATCCGGATGTGGGCATGAAATATTTTCTTGAATGCTTGAATAAGTCTTTTTCAGCACCCAAAAAGGCAACTGCGCGGCCGAAGAGGCATGAACTTGCGCCATTTGTTCCGCAGGCGAAAAAGAAGATCACCATGGATCGCCTTATTGCTTGTGTCAATACTTTTTTAGACGATAATACTACCGTGATCGCCGAGCCGGGAGACCCGCTTTTTGGCTCACTTGATCTATGTGTTCATGGGGCGACTGGATTTATTTCTCCGGCATATTATGCTTCAATAGGTTTTGCAGTGCCGGCGTCGATCGGCGCGCAGTTTGCCGCGCCTGATCATCGCCCGCTTGTCCTTGTCGGAGACGGGTCTTTCCAGATGACAGGGATGGAGCTTTCGGTCAGCGCCCGTTATGGGCTGAATCCGATAGTAATTATCCTTAATAATGGCGGATATGGGACATTTCGTTCCATGATAGACGGAGCCTTTAACGACATTCATCCCTGGAAATATGCAAAGATTATTGATATTATCGGCAAGGGCAAAGGATACACAGTTTCAACAGAAGATGAATTATCAACCGCACTTTCATCTGCAAAGAAGAATAGCTCTTCACCAAGCATCATAGATGTTCGCCTGGGAAGATATGACTGCTCTGAAAGGTTAAGAAAGTTGACAGATACGCTTAAGAATCGAATAAAATAGAGGTATTATAACGGGTCATGAGAAACGTGAGCGGGAAAAGAGCAGTCGGTATTTAAAAAAATGGGGACAGTCCACTCGTAAACTCTACGTTAACGCTTGGGACAGTCCCCATTTTTCCGGAGGGCTCGGCATTTCCTCGGACATTTCGTCCTCGGTCGCTCTTCGCAATGACGGAAAAGTTAAGAATAAAAAAGCTAACCATCTGTTTATTGTCCTAACTATTGTTAACTGATATAATATCACTGTTCTAGATAAAGGCAACCCTGTGGTAACATAGGGGCGCAAAATTTGGGCTCTGGAATAGCGAATATTATATTGATTCGTAGTATTATTTTAGAGGGCCAGATCGCCTAGAAAAAAGGTGATCTGGCCTTTTTATGTAAAACGCGGATATATGTTTATAACCTGGGATCCGGAGCTGTATTATCCTTGCCCAAATGGGGTAATGCAGCTCCCCCGGGTTAAGAGGGTAGAAAAATGAATATGTTAAAGAACAGATACAGGATATTAGGGAAGATCGTGGCCATGGCCGTAGTGTGCCTGTTTTCCTTCAATACTCTTACCTGGACTATGCCGCCGCAGAGTGTTCCGGGCAGTAGTTCTACGCTTGCTGTCCAGTCCATATTCAGACCCATCCTGGATATGACCGGGTTTGAATACAGTACCCAGCTCAGAGTCGAGGTAACCATGATCCTTGAGATGATCCTGCAAGATGACAGGAGACCTTTCCAGGATATTAATGCCGTGCTTGATGAATGGTACACCGGGGCTCCGGATAAGAGACGTTTATTGAATGTAATATCCGGTCCGGCACTTGACGGGGATACTGTAGCGGTAGAGGTCGAGGTGTTTCAAGGCCCCCGGAGGGGGGAGAAGTTCAGGATCGTTTCGAGTTGTAAAAGTTTGGATGAATATTACGAGGATGTAAGCAGGGTAAAGGTCGAACCAATACCTTCGGAGAAGGTGGAGGACGCGCGTCCAGGGCGCGATCCGGATGCGCCATTAAAGTCATCAAACACAATGGTCGTCACTATTGACGGGCCCTCGGGAAGCGGGAAATCCACGGTGGCCCGGATCACGGCCAAAAGACTGGGCGCTGAATTCTTATCGTACGGCAAGGTCTATAGACTGATAACCTGGCTGGCTTTGAAAGACGGTATCCGTTTAGACGATAATATCAGGGACCGGTTGGATGATCTCATTTCCATAGCCGGGAGTATTAATATGCGCTTGTTCAGCTCAAAAGAGATAAACGGAGAGATGCGCTATTTTTATTCAGGCGAGGATATCACGGAGATATTTTACTCTGAAGATATCTCGAAAAACGTGGCTTTAGTTGCCGAGATACCCGAAGTGCGGGAAATTGCCGCGAGAGAATTAAGGGAAGTGGTAGGCGATCTTACAAGGAGAGGTGTTTCCGTGGTCCTGGAAGGCCGGGTGACAGGAATAGAGATCGCGCCTGAAGCGCCTGTAAAGATATATTTGACCGCGGAACTGCGCGAGAGAGCAGGAAGAAGGGCGGATCAGATCATCGCTACGAGCGGGCTTAAAGAAGCTTACTGTCATGTTTTTGATGTCCCCGAAGACGTGTACGAACGGAAAAGGAAAACAAAGACAGAGGATGAATTGCGGGATGAAATTATTGACGCGGTCGCTGAAAGCACGACAGAAAGAGATACTCAAGATAGGGAAAGGCACCGGATGCCCGCTACCAGGCCTCCCGGCGCGGTTGTAGTTGACAGCACGGGTAAGGTTCTGAAAGAGACTTTAGACGAAGTATTTGAAGTGATCGAGGATAGCTATCCTTCTTTAAGGGAAGCGGGTTTTTCTCCCGTGACAGCGCCCGATGCTTTATACACTTTAAAGGAAGAAGCTGCCAGGGAAGTGGAAGAGGTCCTTTCCCATGAGGCAGCCAGTATTATGGTTGACCCTGAAACAGGCGAAAGGAGATATTTCAAACAGGGCAGGTCGCTCATTCCGGTCAATGCTCATGTCTATGTAAAAGAGGGAAGATCCTGGAACCTGCCTTCCGATGTTGAATTACCCGCGTATATGGATGGAATCATGAACAGTGAAGAAGGCGCTTTGTTGTTAATGGCCGGGCCGTTCTTTGTCAAACAGGAAGGAATGGCCACTGTCCGTGATATAAGGTCTCTCAGTGATCATGAGGTCTATGAAAGGTTTGGGTTGAGGAGAGTCCATGATAAGGATGGGGAGCCGTTCGAGATACCGGTATTGGGTATAGGGGGGCGTTCCATATTATTGCCTGTCCCGTATACGATCGGCAAAAGGCATGTTTTCGGGCTTGAATTCAAGAACGTGGGAACTCCGGCGTATGAAAAGCATAATATCAGCACTGATTTTCCTTCAACAACTTTTGAGGAACATGTAGGTAAGCCGGGCGTGTTCCTTGACTGGTGGCATCAGATGAGAACGCGTTATCCGGTAGGTTTAGGAGTTAATAATGCTTATCCGGAGAATAGAGAAACAGGGTTGCTGGCACGAGACGGTAAATTGACCCGCTGGACGCTTGATGTTATGCATCTGGAAGGGCCTTATTGTATTTCTTTACGCGCGCCGGTAAATGATTACCGGCGTCTTACCGCGTTCTTTGACGAAGATGAAGAGCCTGATAAAGACGCTTTTGACGCTATTTTAGAAGAATTAGGGTTGACGGTGGAGGAATATTTGCCTGAACTTGCCGCGAATTACGGGAAAAACATGAGAATTGTCGTTGCGGAAGGTATCATACAGGCCCAGCATGGCTCGATCATCAATTTTGATATCTCTGGTTACGGGACTGATTTTGAGGATTTTTACAAAATAGCGGATGCAACAGGAAGAGGCAGGGAAGATTTCTTCAAGGCTTCGATCCATGACTGGGTGGATAATCTGGTGAAAGTTATGAACATAGCGGGGCCTGAACACAAGCAGGCCATTGACAATGCGTTGAGAGAGTTTGCGGTAAGGTTTTTGCGCGGCGCTGACCGGTTGGAAGGCGTGACAATTGACGCGGATGATACGGCGGAATTAAAGGATATTATATATGAGCGCGCGCTTGATATGGCGCTTTCAGAGTTCAATCCGGAGCCCATATCCGGAGTTCCTCCCGGTTCAAAAATAATAAAGAAATACGGAAAGACCCTTTGCATTTCTCCCCGGGCGTCAAAAGGGATCAGGGAAATGCACGACTTCATAAGAAAGAAAGGCGGCGTAGTAGAAGCTTTTGGTCTGGGGCTTACCAGGAAACTTGAACATGATGAAACTACGACTGTTGTTATTGATTTCATCCCGCCGGAAGAAGATAAGATCCTGGCCGTTGAGATCGAGGACCTGTCAACATACCCGCAGGTCCAGGAGGTTATACGGGCATTGTTCAGATCAAATGAACTTACACTGACAGTTAAGGATCAAAAGATAGCTGTTATCTCTGACAATGCGCGTTATTCAATGACAATAGCGGATGACGAATGGATGAATGTGTGGGACTTCATGGGTGAATTATTGTCCCGGCACCTGCCCGCTGACGTTGATAAGATGAAAGATCTAATAAGACAGGAGGGCGATATATCCCTGCCAACAGACATTGAAATGATCGTATCCTGCCGGAACTCATTTTTTTCAGACAGTTATTTTGAGAGGGTTAATGAGGAAGCCGGAAAGCAGAAGGCCTTGCCGAATTACTCCGCCCATTATCATCCTAACGTAGCATTCAGGGGTTTAAGTCCGAAAATGATATCTGAGCGGATCGTGAAGCCCTCTTCTTCAGACATAAGCCAGATGGAGAGAAGCGGGGTTGAATGGTTTGAGATAATGACTTTTGGCGGCGCTAAAAGACCTGATCCCGAAACAGGGGTCACAAGCGAATTTTATTACATGGAAGAGGCCTACAGGCTGGCAGAGAGGGTAAGGGAGGTTTATTATGAGCTGTTCGAACTTCCGCAGGAAGAGGCCACTCCTGAAAGGCTAAGTGCCATAGTCCAGAAATTCGTCCCGGTCTTTGAAGCCGCGTTATCCGCGGATTTTGCGCCTGACAGGATAGTTGAATACGCTGTCGGCGAACATTATTATTTAAATCTGACCAGGCATAAAAAAGCTCCGACGTTAAAAAGTTTTGTTTACAAGAATATACTTCCAAAAGTGCTCTTTCCTTATACTGAAGATCCGGTAAGCAGACTAAAGAGTATCACACCTGATATGCTCAGGGAACACTGGCGGAGCGGTACACCGGCTTTGTTCCACAGGTTATGGGGGATCGGCCTGGAGAGCTATAATGCCTGGCGGAGCATACAAAGGGAATATGATCTTATGGGATTGACCGGTCTCCCGCTTGAAACAGACCCGGGGAAGATCAACGCGGGAGTTCTGCTGGGGACAACAACTATAATGGGACAGGGATTTCTGTCCCCTTGTGTTGTAGATCTTGAAAGGCGTGAAAAGTTGCTCGGTATTCTGAAAGCACGGATCAGCGGCGAGTCTGTGAAGCCAGATGAACTATCACTTGATGGATTGATCGACCTTGCAACAGTTATGCTCTTTCTCGATCTGATAGGCCGAAAAACAGGTGATATGATCGAATACATGGATTATGAAACCGCTATAGATCATTTTGACAGCTACCTTTATGATCTATCTGAAATAGAGCCGATCTTAGGAAGGCAGGATAATATATCCGATAATTTTGAACTTTTTAAGACCATAAGAAAGATCGCAAGGGCAAGGGAAGTGATCGATATTTTGTGGAAATCCGTCGCCGGGGGATATTTGGCAATGAATAACAGGCGTATTGATGGGGAATTGCTGGATATTTTTCAGTGGGAAAACAGGGAAGAAGCGGGGGACATAGCTGATAAAGAACCGAAGCTGAAGCATCTTTTTGGTAACTCAGGGGCAAAATACTATTATCATCTGACCGTATTGGAAAGCCGTCTTAGGGAAAAACTCGCCGGGCGGATCGAGAAAGATCCGGAGAGCGGAAAAATGATAATAGCCAAGACCCTTAGCAATGTCAGGGAAGAGCTTGCGGACGTGGAGGATCAGTGTATTGACTGGTTGCTGGACATACACGAAAGCGCGACCGAAGAGAAGATCGATCACGGTGAATATCCCGGGCAGTATTCCGGATACAACGGGACTCCATACTTTGTTATTAAAAATGTTATGGATGAGCTTTTGTTGGGTCCGGATGACGTGTTTTATGATCTTGGTTCAGGATTCGGGCGCGCTGTGCTTGCCGCGGGTTTTCTGACACAGGCAGGTAAGGCCATGGGGGTCGAACTGGTGGGTGAAAGAATGGCTGAATGCCGCAGGGTGGCGGAGAAATGGGGGTTGCGGAACGTGGAGGTCATCCAAGGGGATGCCAGTTCCGATGCGCTGGATCTCAGCGAGGGCACAGTGTTTTTTCTGTTCAATCCGTTCACTCCAGGAATATTGAGAAAGGTGCTGGCGAAACTCGAGAGAGTCGCGGAGAATAAAAAGATACGGATCGTTTCATGGGGTGGAACGTTAAATGAATATCTGGAAGAAGAGTGTGAAAAAGGATGGCTTCACAGGAAAACGGTTATAGATCATTTCAAGTGGGAAGTAATTATTTACGAGTCGGACGAAGTAGAGGATGTTGAGCCGGTGATACAGCGAACAGAGGAGAGAGAGGAAGAAAAATTCCTTGGCGAGATCAATACCGGAAACCGGCGGTTGTTCAGCATGGTAGAGTCGGCCATGGCAGAAGCGCCTGGCAAGACGGCTGGAGAAGGAATCCCCGTGGATGTTGTTGTGGATCTATCGTTGATACCCAAAGAGGACCTTCAGGCGAACATGGAGACCTGGGCGAGTTTGATCCTCTTGTGCAGGGAACTTGATAACGTGAATTTTTCATTTGAGCTTCCTGATCTGTTGGATGGCGCAAATGTTCCGGATGCCCTGGCAAACGATATTGAGAACGCGGCATCGGAATATGAAGCAGTAGCATTGCTGAAAAAGGAAATAAGGGGAAAAGCAGTATTATTTGGCATGGATGGAGATATTGAAGAATTAATAAAAAAGCGCATCAATACTCCAAGACGCGATAACGCGATAGAAATACCCATAGTCTCAAAGGCATGGCTGGAATGGATGAGGGACAGGGATGCGGAAATGGCTCCCAATCAATATCCTGTTGCGCTGAACGGGATTACGGCAGAGGACGATGAACAGGTTCTGCTCAGGAATTTTGATGCCGCATTGACCATAGGGCTTGCCAAAGCAGCGCTGGTCATGGCGCAAAGGAGGGACGCTGAAAAAAGTGAAGAGGAAGAGAAGGAATTACCCGGATTAAGGAAAGAAGTATTTAACAGGCTGCAGAAGGTGTATGAAGTCTTTTTCGGCGATAGTGTGATACTGACAGAAGATACTCTTGATAATATGATACATCCGTCCTCCACGGTAAGAAGGAACCTGGCCATAACGCTTGCCTTGCCGCCCATACTCAGAATGCCGGTCCAGCAGTTGCGGGATTACCATGCGAAGATCCAGTTGTTGTTGCAGGCCGCGTAAGCCAACATAGATGAAATAATTTGAAAGAATTTCCCCTTTTCAGGTGTCTATTATAGTAATAGTAAGGGACAGCGTATATGAAATGGAGGAGATTGTATGATTAAAATGCCAGTTTCCAAAGAAATTATTATACGAAAGATTTTGCTTATAAGAGGGTGCAGAGTTATGCTTGATAAAGATTTGGCAGAGCTTTATGGAGTTTCTACAAAGGTTTTAATTCAAGCAGTAAAGAGAAACCTGCAGCGGTTTCCGGATGATTTTATGTTTCAGCTGACAAAACGGGAATTTTCTCATTTGAGGTCACAATTTGTGACCTCAAACCGTGGTGGTAGAAGATATTTACCATATGTATTTACTGAGCAGGGCGTAGGAATGCTTTCAAGCGTCTTGAAAAGCAAAAGGGCCATTCAGGTAAATATAGCAATTATGCGGACATTTGTAAAATTGAGAGGGATTATATCTGCTAGTAAAGAGCTTTGTCATAAGTTAGATCAGTTGGAAGGAAAAATCGAAAAACATGATCAAAAGATAAAAATGATTTTTGAAGCTATTCGGGAACTCATGAAGCCTTCTATTGGAAAAGAAAAACCCGGCATAGGATTTCATGTTAAATATAAGTAGTGATTTTCAAAGTCGTTCCTTCCACACAATGCGCATAACGCATTACGATATTACTTTTCTTATTGACATAACCCGGCGCAAGTGATATTATACAAAAGTTAGATTCAATGCTGCCCTTTCACAATAGCAATAATTCATACCGATGAAAAAATGCGATAAAAGAAATATACTTTACCGGGAATGGGGATGCTCCTCGCCAAAGGCTATAGTGCTATTGGTCCACGGCCTTGGCGGGCACAGCAATAACTGGGAGTACCTGTCCGAATATCTGCAAGAAAAAGATATCACTTCTTACGGGATCGAGCTTAAGGGTTTTGGCGCGACAGAAGATCTAAAGGGCCATATAGATTCCTTGAATACCTACATCAAAGATGTCCGCCGTCTGAATAATATTATCAAGAGAAGGCATAAGGGGAAAAAGGTTTTTCTCATCGGCGAGAGCATGGGCGGGATCATCGCTTTTATGACAGCGATAAAGAAACCCGATCTCTTTGACGGGATCGTGTGCATCTCCCCGGGCTTCTGGAGCCTTCTGAAATTCTCGTTCCCGGATTACGTCAAAATGATCTCAGCCAGGTTCTATAAGCCTGATAAACAGTTTAGAATGCCTTTTGATTCCCGGATATGCACGCGGGACCCCGAGATGCAGAAGATGATCGATGCGGATCCGCTTGAGCATAGATTTGCCACACCAAAGCTTCTGCAAAGCATACTTTTAGCACAGATATACAGTAGATTTTTCAAACACAAGATCAGCACGGACATATTGTTCCAGGTTGCCGGGAACGATGAATTTGTGGATACCCCGACAAGCATAAAGATATTCGAAGGATTGAGAGCTAGAAACAAAAAATTGATCGAATATGACGAAATGAAACATTCTCTTGTGGCAGAGATCGGAAAAGAGAAGGTCTTTGAGGATACCCTCCAATGGGTGCGGGAGAGACTGTGACACAGATCAATTCACTGGTCAAAAAGGTTTTAAAGAACGTCACTATTACGGACATCCTGGAAGCGATAAATAAAAAGTACGGTAACAGGCCCGCTCTCAGGATCAACATGGAAGACGGATCCAGCAGGCAGATCACATTTGTCAAGCTTGGCCGTAAAGTGATCGGCGTTTCTTCCGCGCTCATCAACCTGGGCATAGAAAAGAACGACAGGGTCGCGATACTGTCCGAGAACAGGCCCGAATGGGCGATCGCTTTCTTCGGCATCATATCATGCGCCGCCACGGTGGTTCCCATAGACATAAAATTGAGCGACAAAGAGATCCGGTTCATACTTGACGATACCCAGACAAAATGCGTATTCGTCAGCAAGAAATATATAGGCGTGATAGATAACTTGCGATCCGACCTTCCTCACATTGAAAGGGTCATACTGCTGGACGAAAACGGCCGAGAGGACGTAATATCGTTAAAAGGGTTGAAAAAGCACAGGGGAAAAGAGAGAGGCCGCCCCATATCTACTGAAGACACGGCATTGATAGTATATACTTCCGGGACGACCGGTATCGCCAAGGGCGTGGAGATCAGCTGTAAGAACCTTTTGTTCCAGGTCATGACGTTCAGCAAGATGATCCATTGCGGCACCAGGGATAGATTCCTTTCCATTCTGCCGTTAAACCATATGCTGGAAATGACAGGCGGTTTGATCGTTCCCTTGTACGGTGGGTCATGTGTTACTTATTGCGACAGTCTAAAACCCACCACTTTGCTTCCGCTTATGAGAAAGTGCCGGACCACGGCCATGATCTGCGTCCCTCTGGTACTGAAGATGCTCCACGGCGGGATCATGAAAAAGGCGGATAAATTGTCCCCTTCCAGGCAAAAAGTGTTCAAGACCTTTTTATCGATCTCCAGATTTCTGCTTAAATTCGAGATAAGGATCGGGAAATTATTGTTCAGGCCCGTTCATGAGGAATTTGGCGGCCGGCTGCGCGGGTTCGTAAGCGGCGGCGCGCCGCTGGATGTTGACATAGAGGTTGACTTGAATGCCATGGGGTTCAGGGTGCTGCAGGGTTATGGCCTTACCGAGACCGCTCCCGTGATATCGGTCAATACCTACCGGATGACTAAATTCGGTTCTGTGGGCAGGCCACTGCCAGGAGTTGACGTGAGGATCATTAAAGAGAGCAATGCCGCCCTTGAAGGTGAGATCCTGACCCGCGGGCCGCACGTGATGAAGGGCTATTTCAGGAATCTGGAAGAGACCAGGGCTGTCATGAAAGACGGCTGGTTTTCTACGGGCGACCTCGGGTATTTTGACAAAAACGGATTTCTTCACATATCCGGCAGGTTGAAGAATCTGATAGCCTTAGGCACTGGCAAAAAGGTCTTTCCGGAAGAGGTGGAAGCGGTCATAGGGAAGAGCCCTTATATAAAGGAGATGTCCGTTTTGGGAAGGATCGCTACCCGGGGCCTGCGCGAAGGACACGAAGAGGTTTTTGCCGTTATTGTGCCGGAACATGAATTATTCGAAGAGAGCGAAAGAACCGATAAGCAAAAAATGAGGGACAGGATATCGTCTGAGATCGCCCGTTTAAGCAAAAGTCTGGCTGTCCATAAGAGAATAATGGATTTCGATATCTGGGAAGAGGAACTTCCCAAGACAGTGACCAGAAAAATAAAGAGAAAAGTACTGGTCGATATGATCAATGAAAAAAGGGGGACAGACACCATTTTTGTTTAAGATACTGTCACCAAAAATGGTGTCTGTCCCCCTTTTTATTCGGATTAAGAACTTGCTTTTTAAAAATAAGAAGGTATACTTGCGGTTAGATTATAGAAAGACAA